>Ga0316193_10001368_pt1 | contig 16351 bp, 13 predicted proteins | sample MerIslsedime2_MG_FD_207735 | JGI IMG/M metagenome (GOLD analysis project Ga0316193, IMG submission 207735) | Coastal sediment microbial communities from Maine, United States - Merrow Island sediment 2 | ecosystem: Environmental > Aquatic > Marine > Coastal > Sediment | place: USA: Maine...
TACGCATCGTGGTGGTGAAAATACCAATTTCCTCGACAACACCTGTGGCGCCTCCGGCTTCAACGAAGTCACCGGCAGTGAAGGGCCTGAATATGATCAGCATCACGCCTGATGCCAGGTTCTGCAGTGAGCCCTGCAAGGCCAGACCGATGGCCAGGCCGGCGGCACCAATCAAGGCGATTAATGAGGTTGTATTCACACCGAGCCGGTCGAGGGCGGCAATGACTACGAACAGCAGCAATATCGTCTTGATGATCGAGCCGATGAATTTGACAAGAATGCTATCCACCTTTGCCTTGCCCATCAGCTTCATGACGAGATTGGTAATTGCATTCGCTAGAAACTTACCGACAATGAATATCAGCAGTGCAAATCCAATATTAATACCCCACGGAACCACGTAGCTGTCAATCAACCCGGCAAAATCAATCTTGGTGACATCAAGATTCTCCAACTGCAATTCATCCATATCCAATCCCCTAGATTTAAATTTATGACCCTGATCAACGCATATTCGACCAGGTGAAAACTGGCGGAGATGTTATCATATTTAAATTTGTAATTACCTGACCACCTGACGATTTGACAATTGTTCACATTCTTAGCGACGACATCACCACACTGCAGGTAGATGCCATCGTCAATGCCGCCAACAATTCCCTGCTGGGCGGCGGCGGTGTCGATGGCGCCATTCACCGGGCAGCCGGTCCCGAACTGCTGGCCGAATGCAGGACACTGAATGGCTGCACTACCGGCGATGCCAAAATCACCCGCGGCTACAGGCTGCCGGCAAAGCACGTGATCCACACGGTCGGGCCTGTCTGGCACGGTGGCAGCAAAAACGAGGCATTGCTGTTAAGCAGCTGCTATCAGCGCAGTATGCAACTGGCTGATGAAAACAATCTTCACAGCATTGCCTTTCCTGCGATCAGCTGTGGCGTGTACGGCTACCCGATCGAACAGGCGGCGGCAATTGCCGTGAATACCGTACTCGAACAGTCAGAAAAATACCCCGATATCAGCGATGTGTATTTTGTCTGCTTCAATGATGCGGTATATTCCGCTTATCAACAGGCGCTTAACGCCCGCGACTAAGACCCCAGTATCCGCATACGCTGCATGGAATATTGATTTCAAGGCTGTGCAAGGATACAAAACTTAATAAAAACATCGGGAGGCTCCATGGCTACTATCACACTAGAAGGCAACGAAATACATACCGTCGGCGAATTGCCCGCGACCGGTTCCGACGCACCGGATTTTACCCTGACCAATGCCGAGTTGGGCACTGCAACACTGGCTGACTACAGCGGAAAACATATAGTACTGAACATCTTCCCCAGTATCGACACAGGCGTTTGCGCCGAATCAACTCGCCGCTTCAATACCGCAGCAGGCTCTCTGGAAAACACCGTTGTGTTGTGTATTTCTGCCGACCTGCCGTTTGCACTGTCGCGTTTTTGCGGAGCCGAGAATCTTAAAAATGTCATCACGCTGTCGACATTCAGAAATCCGGAATTTGGTGACAACTATGGTGTGCGTATCACTGACGGTCCAATTGCAGGGCTGATGTCCCGCGCTGTAGTGATCATCGACGAGAACGGCAAGGTTGTTTACACTGAGCAGGTACCTGAAATCGCACAGGAGCCGGATTACGACGCCGTGTTGACAAAACTTTAGTCGGCTGCCGCGGTCAGCGGCGTAATCGATTGGCAAATCAATATGTTACATTGATCAACATCTGCTGCAAGCATGGATATCTTGTACTACAATGTTAAATGTCATGGCATTCCCAAAATCCATAACGTACGAGCGCAGATGCACTCACCGATACAAGACCAAACTACCAGTTGAGTTGATACTGGAAGACGGTACGGTCTTGCCTGTTGAATCTGTCGATATTTCCAACAAAGGGCTGCAGTTTTGCTGTGACAGCTGGGTCGCTGACGAGATCGAGCCCCGTGGCATCCAGAACCACCCGCTTGACCAGATCCGGCTCAAGGCCGTTATTGACTTCCCGGGCATGGATGAAAACAGCTCGAAAATGTATGCCCGCTGCCGAATTGTTGTCGCCCGCAGGATTTCCCAGGATGAATACCTTATAGGGCTCGCGTTTGTAGATTTTGAAAATGGCAGTGAGCGCCTGCTGGAACAATTCATCAAGCAGGGCAAAGACAAGTTTCGGGAAAGGACTATTCCAGCCAATTAACCATGCATAAAAGCCATATTTTGTGTAGCAGATTAAACCCAATCTGACAGTTTTAAATATAAATCTCTATATAGCCTGACAGTCAAAAACCAAAAAGCGTTTCACCACAGAGTTATACTTTGTTAACTGCGCCTGGGCGCTATTAACCATACAAAGCTTTTCTCTGTGTCCTCTGTGACTCTGTGGTGAATTGTTTTTGAATTTTTTTATTGGGTGTGTGAGTTCTAATCTGAACCCGGTTTGTTATCCATCTGATCATATCCAGACATATACAGATTATGGCAGGCTGGTCGTACCCATCAAGTCGCGATCAATCTCGCGCGCCGCTTCACGACCTTCATTGATACCCCAGACTACGAGTGACTGCCCCCGCCGACAGTCGCCAGCAGCATACACACCTTTGACACTGGTTGCATATTTGCCGTAGTCGGCCTTGTAGTTGGAGCGGCCATCATATTCGATACCGGCATAATCACTGACATAGTGCTCAGGACCGAGGAAACCCATTGACAGAAGAACCAGGTCAGCATCCCATGTTTTCTCAGAGCCGGCCACTTCTTCCATGTTCCATTTACCATCGACTCGAGTCCATCTGGCTTCAACCGTTTTAACCGCAGTCACATTGCCGGCATCATCACCGATAAACCCCTTGGTCAGAATACAATATTGACGCGGGTCGCTGCCGAAGCGTTTGATACCTTCTTCATGCCCGTAATCGACGCGATGAATGACCGGCCATAGCGGCCACGGATTATCTTCGGCGCGTTCTGCCGGCGACTGCGGCAACAATTCAAAATTGACCAGTGATTTGCAGCCATGTCGAATCGATGTGCCGATGCAGTCTGTACCGGTATCACCGCCACCGATGACGATAACGTTCTTGTCTTTGGCGGAAATGTAATTGCCATCCTGCAGATTGGAGTCAAGCAGGCTGCGCGTATTTGCCGTCAGAAACTTCATCGCATAATGAATACCATTCAGCTCACGTCCCGGCGCCTCCAGGTTACGAGGATTGGTTGCACCCGTGGCAAAAAGAACGGCATCGTTTTCCTTGATCAGATCATTCATATCAACCGCATTATCACCACTGCCGCCAACATCAGCATTGGTAACGAATTCGATACCTTCAGCATGCAGCAGATCAACCCGGCGTTGCACAACATCCTTGCCCAGTTTCATGTTGGGAATGCCGTACATCAGCAGGCCGCCGATACGGTCGGCGCGTTCATACACCGTGACGCTGTGACCGGCCTTGTTCAATTGCGCTGCCGCCGCAAGACCCGCGGGTCCTGAACCGACAACTGCAACCGTTTTACCAGTTCTGCTTTCAGGAACGACCGCGGTAACCCAGCCTTCCTCAAAGCCATGATCAATGATGGCGTGTTCGATATTCTTGATCGTAACTGCAGGGTTGGTGATGCCCAGAACGCAGGCGCCTTCACAGGGCGCCGGACAGACGCGGCCGGTAAATTCAGGAAAGTTGTTGGTTTTGTGCAGCCGTTTTAATGCTCTTTCCCAGTGATCGGAATAAACCAGGTGGTTCCATTCCGGTATCAGGTTATTGATCGGGCAGCCGTTAGCTGACATGCAGAATGGTACACCGCAGTCCATGCAGCGTGCGCCTTGAGTTTGCAGGTGATCCGTGTCGTGTGAACCTGTGAAAATCTCACCGTAATCATTCATCCGTAAGCTGACTTCGCGATACGGTACAGTTTTGCGCTCAAACTCTTTAAATCCAGTTGGCTTACCCATTGTATCTTTCTTCTTTGTGTAATCTCATTTAATAAGCTCTCAGCTATCAGCCAAGAAACCGCTCTTTTTACTGACAACTGATAGCTAACAGCTGATAACTTCTACGCAACGGCCTGTGACTGCTGTTTTTTCATTTCAGCAAGAACACGCTTGTAGTCTGTCGGCATGACCTTGACGAACTGCGATAAGGTCCTGTCCCAATCTTCCAGGGCTACTCTGGCAACGGTGGATCCGGTCAGCTTGAAGTGCCTGTCAATCAGCTGTTTCAATTCAGCGATGTCTTCCTCGGTTTCCATGGCTTCAAGCTCAACCATACCGGGATTGCATCTGGCAACAAACTCACCCTTGCGGTCCCAGACATAAGCGATACCGCCGCTCATGCCTGCAGCAAAGTTGCGCCCGGTATCACCGAGCACAACAACACGGCCGCCGGTCATGTATTCACAGCCGTGATCACCCACACCTTCAACAACTGCGCGGGCGCCACTGTTGCGCACGCAGAAACGTTCGGCAGCAACACCGCGGAAAAAGGCTTCGCCACTGGTTGCGCCATAGAGCACGGTATTACCGATCAGAATATTTTCTTCCGGCACAAAGGTACTGTTGCCCGGTGGGTAAATAACGATACGTCCACCTGACAGGCCTTTTCCGACGTAGTCATTGGCATCACCTTCAAGCTCGATGGTAACGCCTTCATATAACCATGCGCCCAGGCTCTGTCCGGCAGAACCATTCAGCTTGATGTGCACCGTATCTTCCGGCAAGGGTTTGCCCTGGTGCGCTTTAGCCAGCTCATGTGACAGCATGGTGCCGACCACGCGGTTGATGTTGACCACAGGTAAATCGATGGAAACCTTATCGCCTTTCTGGATTGCCGGCTGTGCCAGCTTGATAAGCTTGTGATCCAGTGCCGCGTCCAGACCATGGTCCTGTTCGATCATGCAGTACATGCCCGCATCTTCATGCGGTTTCGGCGCCGGTGTCAGGATGGCGGTCAGGTCGATGCCTTTCATTTTCCAGTGATCGATCGCGGTATCAGCTTCGAGCACATCAACCCGGCCGATCATTTCATTCACCGTGCGGAAGCCAAGCTGCGCCATGTTCTCACGCATTTCCTCGGCCACCATGAACAAATAGTTGACCACGTGTTCAGGCTTGCCGCTGAATTTCTTGCGCAGTTCAGGGTCCTGCGTGGCGACACCGACCGGACAGGTATTCAGATGACACTTGCGCATCATAATGCAGCCCAGTGTAATCAATGGTGCCGTTGAAAAACCGAACTCTTCCGCGCCCAGCAGTGCCGCAATCGTAATATCACGCCCGGTTTTCAGCTGACCATCGGTCTGCACGACCACGCGTGAACGCAGGTCGTTCATCAGCAGCGTCTGGTGGGTTTCAGCGAGGCCCAGTTCCCATGGCAGGCCGGCATGTTTCACCGATGTCAGCGGCGATGCCCCGGTACCGCCATCGTGCCCGGCAATCACGATATGATCCGAGAACGCCTTGGCCACGCCTGAAGCAATGGTGCCGACACCGATTTCAGAAACAAGCTTGACGCTGATACGTGCCGATGGATTGGAGTTCTTCAGGTCATGGATCAACTGCGCCAGGTCTTCAATCGAATAGATGTCATGATGCGGCGGCGGACTGATCAAACCCACACCCGGTGTTGAATGACGAATGCGGGCGATATTCACATCCACCTTGCCGCCCGGCAGCTCACCGCCTTCACCCGGCTTGGCGCCCTGCGCGACCTTGATCTGCAGCTCATCGGCGTTGGTCAAATACCAGTTGGTCACACCGAAGCGGCCCGATGCCACCTGCTTGATCGATGAGCGCTTGGAGTCGCCGTTCGGCAATGGCGTAAAACGTTCCGAATCCTCACCCCCCTCGCCGGTATTGGATTTACCGCCGAGGCGGTTCATCGCTATCGCCAGGGTTTCATGAGTTTGCGCAGAGATCGAGCCAAAGCTCATCGCGCCGGTCGCGAAGCGCTTGACGATGTCTTTTGCAGGTTCAACCTCATCGAGTGAAATCGGGCCACCGTTGACGCCCTGTTTAAATTTCAGCAGTCCGCGCAGGGTGGCACGCCGGGTCGCTTCATTGTTGGAGAAATCGGCAAACCGCCTGTAGGCCTCTTTGCTGTTGGTGCGCGCTGCGGCCTGCAGGCTGGCAATGGTATCCGGATTCCACATGTGCAGCTCACCGCCGGAACGCCAGTGGAAATCGCCCGGGTTGGGCAATACCGGCAAGCGCACAATGTCACGACTCGGGTAACCCAGCTCGTGGCGGCGCAGTGATTCTTCAGCCAGCACATCCAGCTGCACGCCCTTGATACGGCTGGCTGTGCCCTTGAAGCAGCGCTGGATAACATCTTCACCCAGACCTACGGCTTCAAAAATCTGCGCACCCTTGTACGACTGCAAAGTTGAAATGCCGATCTTGGCCATGACCTTGAGCATGCCCTTGGCTACACCCTTGCGGTAATCAGCAACGATGGACTCATCATTGGGGGAATCTTCCGCTGACAGCAAGCCGTCACGCTTGGCCTGGAACAGGGCTTCAAATGCCAGGTAAGGATTGATTGCATCGGCACCGTAGCCGATCAACAGGCAGTGGTGATGGACTTCGCGTGCCTCGCCTGTTTCGACCACGATACCGATACGCGTACGCAGCTGGTTGTATACCAGGTGATGATGCACGGCGCCGACAGCCAGCAGTGTACTCACCGGCACACGGTCCTCACCGATGTTGCGATCAGACAGCACGATCAGACTGTAGCCATCATTGATGGCTTCGGTTGCCTGAAAGCAAATATTCTCCAGGCATTTATCCAGTCCGGCAGTACCTTCAGCCTTATCGTAGGTAATATCGATGGTCAGGCTGCGCCAGCCGCGATGATTCATGTGCTTCAGCGCAACGAGTTCTTCATTGTCCAGGATCGGGTGCGGCACACGTAAACGGTTCGCATGTTGCTCAGTGGTATCGAGCAGGTTTGCTTCCGGGCCGATATAACATTCCAGAGACATCACGACTTCTTCACGAATCGAGTCGATCGCAGGATTGGTGACCTGTGCGAACAGCTGTTTGAAGTAGTCATAGATCATGCGCGGCTTGTCAGACAAACACGCCAGCGCGGCATCATTACCCATGGAGCCAACCGGGTCGCGCAATTCCTGTACCAGAGGAATCAGCATGAACTGCATGGTCTCGGTGGTATAACCGAATGCCTGCATGCGCTGCAACAAGGTTTCAGGATAAAAACCGTGCGGTTCCTTGTTCGGTGACAGGTCCGCCAGCTTGATTTCCTGCCTGTTCAACCATTCAGCGTAAGGACGACGAGCGGCAAATTCTGATTTCAGATCCTCATCCGCTATCAATTCACCTTTCTCGAAATTAATCAGGAACATCTTGCCGGGTTGCAAACGGCCCTTGAACTTGACGTTGGCAGGATCAATATGGAGCACGCCGACTTCTGATGCCATGATCACACGATCATCATGGGTCAGGTAATAGCGACTCGGGCGCAGACCGTTGCGGTCAAGCACGGCACCGATATAGTGGCCATCGGTAAATGCAATGGATGCAGGCCCGTCCCACGGCTCCATCAGTGCAGAGTTGAAACGATAAAAAGCTCTCTTGGCCTCGTCCATGTTGGTATCTGACTGCCAGGCCTCCGGCACCATCATCATCACCGCTTCCTGCAGCGTACGGCCCGACATCAACAGGAATTCAAGAACATTGTCGAAGGTACCCGAATCTGAGCAGTCTTTTTCGACCACCGGGAACAGCTTCTTGATGTCATCGCCAAACAGGTCTGACTCGACAACACCCTGACGCGCTTCCATCCAGTTCTTGTTACCCAGCAGCGTATTGATTTCGCCGTTGTGACTCATAAAACGGTTCGGCTGGGCGCGGTCCCACGATGGAAAAGTGTTGGTACTGAAACGCGAGTGCACCATGGCGAGATGCGCGCTGTAGTCTTTCTCTGCCAGGTCAGGATAAAACGGCATGACCTGGTGCGCGGTCAGCATGCCCTTGTAGATAATCACCTTGGTTGAGAGTGAACAGATGTAGAACATCTTGCTCTGTTCCAGCTTTTCATCGCCGCGCAGCGCATGGGTACTGCGCTTGCGAATCATGTAGAGCTGGCGTTCAAAATCATCGCTTTCGACACCATCCGCTGCGGCAATAAACAATTGCTCCATGTGCGGCTGTGACTGTCTTGCTGTAGGGCCGACATCCGCATCTTCAGTATCGACAGGCAACACGCGCCAGCCCAGCAACTGCTGGCCCTGTTCTGCAATGATTTGCTCGACTATTTTTTTGCAGTGCGCACGTGATGCTTCATTGACCGGCAGAAATACATTACCGGCAGAATAACGCCCCCGGCCCGGCAGTTCGGCACCGAGGTCCTGTTTGGCAACCCGGCTCAGAAAATCGTATGGCAAGCTGGTGAGGATGCCGGCGCCGTCACCGGTGTTGGCTTCACAGCCGCAACCGCCTCGATGCACCATGCGCTGCAGAATATGATTCGCATCGAGTACGATCTGGTGGCTGGCCTCGCCCTTGATATGAGCCACGAAACCTACACCACAGCTGTCCTTTTCCAGCGCCGGATCGTAAAGACCCTGTTTCTCAGGCATGCCGTAGCGAATTTGTTGTTGCAGTGTGGAGCTCATATTTTTTCCAATATTATCTGTACAGCCCATCTAACAGGCTGATGTCAGCACATATCGCGGACAAGGCCGGACATTTTAGCGAATGCGCAGGGTAAAGAAAAGAACAGTAAAATCAGGGATTTCCGCTCTGGATGGGCACATCAGGCACGCAGACCGCTATGCATGGACTTCATGCATAGCTGATTCAAGCCACTCCAGCATGAACAGAAAGGTCATCTACGACCCAAACAGATGATAGCGAAATTGCATCATAGTTTTTCATGTTAATTTTTCTGCAGCCAGCCGGTAGCCGATCTCAATCATCTCTTCGGCGCGATCAAATTCCAGCGTGCCGCAAAGATTTCTCGGCAACTCGAGAATTACATCGGGCGGGTATGCAGCCAGCTTCTGACGCGCAATCGCTCCTTGCATGGCATCGAAGGACTGGTCGGCGATATCCAGCATCCCCAGCGTGCCGTTATTCGATTCATCACCTGAGCCATGGATAGCGTCGATAAAGCGGCTTATTTTATCCATCAGATCCGGTTCAGCCTGTGCATGCTGATTATGGCTTGAAGCTGTAATGTGCTTATCCACCGGACCACCCAGGTTTACCGCTATTTTTATGTCTGTTTGATCACTAAACGTCGGTGCGATGGGCACTGGATTTAATATTCCGCCATCCAGCAGCTCAACTCCGTTGAGCCTGGCCGGTGTAAAAAAGAACGGCAGCGATATGGACGCACGGATGGCGTCAAACAAGGGGCCTTTATTCAGCCAGATTTCTTTTTCATTAATGATATCCGCCGCCACCGCGGTATACGTGATGGGCAGATCTTCGATCAATTGATCACCCACCAGGTCTTTAAGGGTACTAATGATTTTCTCACCCTTGACCATGCCGGATGATCCAAAGCTGATATCCAGCAATTTCAGCATATCCGTCGTGGTAATCGCCCTGACCCAGCCGGTGAATACGTCCAGTTTGCCGGCAGCATACACACCCCCGATAAGCGCTCCCATCGAGCATCCCGAGATGGACCGGATCAGGTAGCCATTTTCCTCCAGCCACTGGATAACACCGATATGGGCAAGACCACGTGCGCCACCACTGCCCAGAATGAGCGAAATTGTCTTCTCAGATTGCATAGATAATGGTCTCGACATAACAGCAGTCCTGAGACTGCCGTTAATGTTTCATATTCGCCGGAATCAGCGCCCGGGTCCTGGACCCAAAGCATTGGCGGGCGCCATTGGCTGGAGTGTCAGCACTGACACTGCAATGATACCCAGGATCAATTTTAATGATTTCAAGGCTGATCGCGGCTGGTCTTTTTCAGGGGAAGATTTCATCGATATATCTCCAATGTTTCGGTTTACTTCAATCAGATGGGCCACACAGGGATGTCATTAACCAACTGATTCTCAAGCGTGAACCACCTACATCTCATCCTATCGACATACACACCGAGTTTACTGCTGGCCGTACGACTGCGTCTAGCCCGCAGAGGCGCAGAGGAAAAGAAAGTTTTTTAACTCAACGACTATGGACTGAAAGTCCATAGGTTGCTTTACAACGACTGAAAGTCGTTTCATAGCAAGATAAATACCATCCGTATACCTGTCATCCCGGTATGCTCCATCCGTATACCTGTCATCCCGGTATGCTCCATCCGTATACCTGTCATCCCGGTATGCTTTTGAGCCGGGATCTAGCGTCTTTAAGTACTGCAAAGTCACTGGATTCCCGACAAAACCACTCGGGAATGACGGTTCTTTTTTATCTTTATGCGTTTATTTGAAATCGACTTCAAATACAATGCTAAAGCCTTGCACTAAAGTGCATAGTTTTTACTAACGGGTTGGGACAATAAATATCTTCTCTGCGCCTCCGCGTCTGCGGTTAACTCCTTGCTTGAAGAATAGTCACTTATTGAATTTACGAACCGGTTTGCTGCCTTGCAGGTATGCACGTCTATCCGCCTGCGGAAACCGCTCGATGGCATAGCGCAGCATGGTGCGCGGCATAGCCGGGCAATGCCTGTCGAGAAATTCCATTTCGGCCTTCAAGTCGCGTTTACCGGCTTCACGCAGCATCCAGCCTGTCGCCTTGTGTATCAGGTCCTCTTCATCATTGATCAGCATCTCGCAGATTGCCAGTGCATCGTTAAAATCGTGCTTGCGTATGAAATGAAGCGTTGCCATAACCGCGATGCGCCGCTCCCACAGGGATTTTGACCTCGCCAGCTTGTACAGGGGCTTGCGGCTACGCTGCAGCAGTTGAGCACCAACTATTTTGTCGGCAGAACTATCGACCAGGTCCCAGTTATTAATGTATTGCGAGTTGGCCAGATAGTGTTTGTATATCCATGCCTTTTCACGATCAGCGCCACGCTGGTATTTGTCTACAAGCAGCAAAAGGGCGAACAATCGTTCTTCATGGTATTTAGATGCAAGCAGTTTGAGCACTTCTTCAGCATCAACGTCACGACATTGCCTGATATGCTGCCGCAGCACCGGCACCCGTATACCCAGGAAGCGGTCACCTTCGCCATATTCACCCTTGCCTGTTTTAAAGAAGCGCTGCGAATGTTGCGCGATGTCGGCATCACCCAGGCTTCTTAAGACCTTGCTGATTGAGCTAGCCCGCATATTGCATGAGAATGCAGTATTTTGGGGGGGATTTCAGTGAGTCAGTTTGTTCGATTGACCGAAAAGCATAGCCATAGCTATGGTTACAGGTCAATCGGGCAAAGTGGCCGCTGAAATTTTTCCAAAAACTGTATAGCGTTGATGGGTACATAGTGTACTTTTCTAATGTACGTAAAATTTCAAACCCATTCATGTACTTAAGTAGATTTGTGAGCGTTCTCATGCAATATGCGGGCTAACATTCATTCCGGCCCTGTAACGGAAACCTGCTCAAGCCACTCACTGAAAAAGGTGTAGGCGCGTGCCTGCAGAGTATCGGCAAACTGATGGGTATCATTACGCAGCTTGTTCACGGATATACCGTCGGTTTGATGGATTTCGCCGGTGTGGCCGACGTACCATTGCTCAAGCGCCCGGGCAGTGACTTCCGGGTGAAACTGCAGCGCCAGCGTATTTCCATAGCTGAAAGCCTGGTTGGGATATAGCTCGCTGGATGCCAGGTGTTCGGCGTATTCCGGGATGTCAAATGTTTCTCCGTGCCAGTGCAATACACATACCCCTTCGCCGACAAGATGTCTCAGCGCAGAGCGGCTGCCGGCCTCATCCAGATGAATCGGTGACCAGCCGATTTCCTTGTGCTGACCGGGATAGACTTTTGCGCCCAGCGCCTTGGCAATTAACTGGGCGCCCAGGCAGATCCCCAGGGTGGGCTTGTCGGCTTTCAGTCGTTCAGTGAGCATCTCCAGTTCGGTCTGGATAAACGGATATTCATCGATGTCATTGACACTGATCGGCCCGCCCAGAATGATCACCAGGTCATCTGTTTCCGGGCTGATATCACTCAGGTCATCGACAGCTGCGTTGAGATACTCGATCTCAAAACCTTCTTCTTTGAGGATCTGTTCGAAACTCCCCAGGTCTTCAAACGCAACATGGGTAATCGCCCAGGCTTTCCTCTCACTCTGCCCGTTTTCAGTTTTCTTTGTTGTCATTAATAACTCCGCGTAGAATAGCCGAATACCATATAAATGCAGCTCAGGCTGAATCTTAAATCATCACCATGCCAAAAGCGCTACATACGACCCATATCAAAAGCCTGCCATTACTGCACAAGGGCAAGGTCCGTGACATTTACGATATCGATGACCGGCATATGCTGATTGTCACCACGGATCGCATATCCGCGTTCGACGTGGTCATGCCAAACGCAATTCCCGGCAAGGGCATGGTGCTTAACCAGGTCACCCGTTTCTGGATGGAAAAACTGGCGCACATTATTCCCAACCATCTCAGCAACATGCTACTCGAGGACGCGCTGCCCGACGCCGACGAGCGCGCCGAGGTGGAAAATCACGCCATGATCGTAAAAAAGCTCAAGGCCTTGCCGGTAGAAGCCATCGTGCGTGGCTACCTGATCGGCTCCGGCTGGAAGGACTATCAGCAAACGGGCGCTGTCTGTGGTATCGCGCTGCCGCCCGGCTTGAAAATTGCTGACCGCCTGCCCGAAGTTATCTACACGCCCTCGACCAAGGCGAGTGTTGGCGCTCATGATGAGAACATCGATTTCGCCGAATCCGAGGCCTTACTGGGCAAGGATATCGCCGCGCAGGTACGCGACGCCAGCATGCAGCTCTACAAAGAAGCTGCCGAATATGCGAAAGATCGTGGTATTATCATCGCAGACACCAAATTCGAATTTGGTCTCGATGATAACGGCAGCCTGACCCTGATAGATGAAGTACTGACGCCGGATTCTTCACGTTTCTGGCCTGCTGACCAGTATCAGCCGGGCACCAGCCCGGTCAGTTTTGACAAGCAGTTCGTGCGTGATTATCTTGAAACGCTGGACTGGAACAAGACTGCCCCAGGGCCGGAGCTGCCCGACGAAATTGTGACAAAAACAGCCGAAAAATATCAACAAGCGAGAGCCTTGCTCACAGCGTAGGGCTCTATTTCGGAGCAGATCCAATGCAAGGCGTTTTTATCACGGGCACTGACACAGGTGTAGGCAAAACACAGATTGGTGTTTTACTGGCTAAAGCCCTGGCCAGGAAAAATATCAAGGTTATTCCGCGCAAACCTATTGAATCCGGCTGCAAGATTATCGGTAGTGCACTAATACCTGCCGACGCACTGGCCCTGAAACAGGCTGCACAGTATGAAGGCGAGCTCAGAAAGGTTTGCCGCTATCGATTCGCACACCCGGTATCGCCAGTACGTGCGGCACATCTATCCAACGTGCAACTGACAAACGAGCAACTGGTAAAAGCCTGCCAACATGACGATGAAGAGGGCTTTACCCTGGTCGAAGGCGCCGGTGGTCTGTATTCCCCATTGTCGGAGGACGGCCTGAACGCGGATCTTGCGATGGCACTCAAACTCCCTGTCCTGCTCGTTGCCGAAGATAAACTTGGCGCGTTGAATCATGTGTTATTGAATGTCGAGGCACTTGATATGTACGGACTTGACCTCGTCGGTATCGTCCTCAACAACAAGGACAACACTCGAGACAGGCACATGGACAATGCAGCTGACCTGAGAGCAAGACTCGATTGCGCCGTGTTCAAGCAGAATTACTGCGGCAACATATCCGACGAACTGGTGAACAAGCTGATTGCTCCACAAGCCAGGCCTGTTGCAAAACTGGTCGTCTGATAACGACTTGCATAAACCTGCTTAACTAACGCTGATTAACTCAACCTTGAATATCAGCGTTGCATTCGGTGGTATGACGCCACCTGCACCACGCGCACCATAACCGAATTCCGGCGCAATCGTCAGTTTGCGCACACCACCGACTTTCATCCCGGCAACGCCCTGGTCCCAGCCCTGGATCACCTGGCCACCGCCGAGTTTGAATTTAAAGGTTTCATTGCGGTTATGGCTGGAATCAAACTCTTTACCATCTGTCAGCCAGCCGGTGTAGTGCACCTCAACAGTCTGGCCGGGTGTCGCTTCATCACCTTCACCGGGGATCTGGTCTTCGTATTCGAGGCCTTCACTTATTTGCGGCATTTGCTTCTCCTATTAGATTAGTTATGAATATTTTAACTTTGATACAATAAAGAATAACCGCAATTTCTCTACACGTAGTAGCTATGCCCAGTTATTTCACTTTTTCATCACCAACACATATATTAAAACAACTCAACGCTGTTAACTTAACGGATTCGAATAACTCGGTCATGAATAATCTGCAAATCTGTCGCGTACTGATATTGGGCATATCATTTTCTACAACATCATCAGTTGCACATACCTGGGATTTTCGTGACAACTCACTCGGCGCGGCACTCGCCTATGAAGGCAAGACCAGCAATGATGCAAAGTTCGAAGGTACCAAGCTGTTTATCGACGGCCAGTATGTATTTAAAAGTGAAGCTGGCGAAACATCGGACAGGCGACAATGCTGCACCATGCCATCACGACCTGAATATTTCTACGGACTTGTCGATGCGCAACTTCGCTTGGGGTTTGATGGTACCGACCTGGAACGCGTTTACCTGGATTTCACGCCATGGGCGATACTATGGGAACCCTCTGTTGAAAATTCGAATAATCTGCGCGCAACGAGCGACCTGTTACAACTAGGCGCATTGCGTTATATCTCCGATGACCCCCTGGAAGTAGACTACTACCTGGAGTTATCTTTGTTTCGGGCAGGCCGCACAGGTATCTACAGCTGGAGCAAGAACTCACCATTTGCGATTACGGGCGGTGCAGAAGCGTCTACAGGTTGGGCCTGGGCCGATTCACAAAATTCTGCCTATTCGACTGTATCAAATCCTTTTGTAGGCATTTTTTTCACACTTGCTCTGGAGCATGACAAATGGGGTAACATCTATATGAACAACGAGTTTGTAAACGGCTTTTCATTCAGCAATCCATCAAGAGGCCATCCCACCGTTCGAGAGGCATATGTTAGATTTGGTTATGTCACACAGGTCTATCGTGATATTACACTGGATATTTTTTTCGAGAAAAAGTCCTTTTATTTTGACGAAGGCGGTTTACCGGGTTTGTACAGAATGAGCCGAGCTGGCGGAATCGAAATCACCTATCACTGGTTTTAATATTGCATTTAATTACGGATATAGAGATGAATAAACACTTTAATACGATTCTGCTTGTATTGTTAGCAATCACCGTTGCAGCCTGCTCCGGTATACCCGTTAGCCAGGATTTTGAGCAGGGTTTCGACTTTTCCGGAATGAAAACCTTTGCCTGGCAATCGAATGATAATAATGAATGGGGGCTTTCGAGCAATGAGCTTGTTGACAGGCGCATCCGAAACGCGATCGTGAATACACTCACAGCAAAACAATTTACGCTGGAAGATTCTGCCAGGCCGGATTTCCTCATCAGCTATGACCTGGCGGTCGAACAGAGAATCAGTAGCAGCAATGTCAGCGGCGGTGTATCCATGGGCCGATCCACGCGCGGCCGTTCTGGCAGCATTGGTATTAGTACGGGCTCGCAAATACGTACATACGATCAGGGCACATTGTTAATTGATGTGACGGATGCAGCCAGCAACAAACTGGTCTGGCGCGGTATCAGTTCACAGGCTTTACCTGACCTGTCAGATCCGCAGGGATTGACGACGCAAATTAATGAAACAGTAGAAGCAATCCTGGCACAATTCCCGCCTGAATAGACGTAACCAGAACCATACTGTTACATACGTTGCCTCAAGCACAGGAAGCATAGAAACCCTGTGATTGATACAGCGTCATTAATTATGGAGAAGCGGGATTAACTATAACTCGCTACCAGGCAAAAACATAATGTCTTAATATTCCACAAGCCCATTATATTACTTACCAGAAGACATTATGAATGCTTGTTATTTCACTTATGTAAATGAATGGGCAGCGTAAATTTATACTCATGGATTTAATAAATAAGAAAAAAACAGGATATTTCCTGATTATCATCACGGCCATTCTGACACTAGCTGGAATAATGTCCCAGGACCCGATTGCGCAAGACGTCAGTTACCATCTTTTTGTTGATACAAGAGAGATATGGTCAATCCCGAACTTCTGGAATGTTGTATCCAATCTTCCTTTTGTAT
>Ga0316193_10001370_pt1 | contig 16348 bp, 14 predicted proteins | sample MerIslsedime2_MG_FD_207735 | JGI IMG/M metagenome (GOLD analysis project Ga0316193, IMG submission 207735) | Coastal sediment microbial communities from Maine, United States - Merrow Island sediment 2 | ecosystem: Environmental > Aquatic > Marine > Coastal > Sediment | place: USA: Maine...
AGGGGGTAATCGCGCATATGATGCGCTCCTACAGTAATTGGAACTCCCGTAGGAGCGGACCGTGTCCGCGATCTGCTCGACAGGGGTAATCGCGCATATGTTGCGCTCCTGCAGTGATCAGCGCTGGCTATATAGCCTAAAGTGTTTGTGCAAAGTAATTTTTCAGGAAATCATCAAAGGACTCATGCTCCCCGGATTCCATGGCGCGCTGCTGATCGAGTGATTCCCTGACGCTGCGTTTAAAACGCTCAAACTGTTCGGCATCGTGTTTCATGTCCAGAAAATACTGCTGGTGCTGCTTTGACATGCGCCGGGCATAGTGGAAGTAGCCCTCGTTGTGTTCGCGCATGCCGGCCAGTACCTGTGCGGAGAGCGTTTTTTCAGGGTCAGCAATGGCTTGCTGTTGCTGTTGCAGCGCTTCTTTATAGGGGGTGCCGGTTACATTTAGATCAAAGCTGTCGGCAAAGCATTGCATCGCGCTACACAATTCGCCGGCCCACTGTTGCAGGGTGAGGGAACTGCCATCGTGTTTTAATTGCAGCCCGGGTTCGCGGCCGCGGTAGGCGACAGCGTCAAGGTTGTAGTCAATCTCGATGCGTTCCTGCGGGCTGATAACCGGGCTGTCGTGCAACAGGCAAAACGCCATAAAGGTTTCGATAAAACGACACTGGGTCTCACTGACACCCTGCGGATCAAAGATATTAATATCCAGTGAACGTAACTCGACATAGCGTACGCCACGCCGTCGCAATGACAGTGTCGGTTTTTCGTTGAATTCCGGTACCTGCTTGGGGCGCACGGAACTGTAATACTCGTTTTCGATTTGCAGCATGTTGGCATTTAACTGCCGGTAGCTGCCATCGACTTTGACCCCGATTGCCTCGAAACGCGATGAAGGTGTTTCAATCGCCTTGCTGAGGCTGCTGACATACGCGTCGAGGCTGTCGTAGCTGGCCTTGAAACCAACCTCGTTTTCCAGGCTGTTCTGGTAGCCGATGTCACACATGCGCAGTGATGTCGCATGCGGACTGTAGTAGGTGTTTTCGTTGAATTCCTGCAACGTGGTTTGTTTGCCGGCGAGAAATGACTTGCAGATGGCGGGTGAGGCACCGAACAGGTACGGCACCAGCCAGCCGAAACGTTGCAGGTTGCGTATCAGGCAAAAATACTGTTCTGAAATGAATCCCTGCAAGGCTTGAGTGTCACCTTCAAGTTGCTGGTAGCTGCGCCAGAAGTCTTCAGCGAAAGAGTAGTTGTAGTGCACGCCGGCGATAACCTGCATGGTGCGCCCGTAACGGTAGCCAAGCCCGCGCCGGTAAACGGTCTTCATGGTGCCGATGTTTGACGTGCCGTAGCGCGCGATGGGAATATTGTCGCCACCCGTGACCACGCACGGCATGCTGGAGGACCAGAGCAGTTCTCCTTCAAGTTGCAGGTAGACGAAATGTTGCAGGTCGCGCAGGTAGTGCAGTGCTGCCGTGGCGCTTTCCATTGGCGGCGTGATGAATTCCAGCAGCGCCTCGGAGTAATCTGTGGTAATCCAGGGATGCGTCAGCGCCGAGCCAATCGCAGCGGGATGGGGTGTCTGCGCTATACTGCCGTCCGCTGCAACGCGCAGGCTCTCCTTTTCCAGTCCGGTCAGCCCGCCTTTCAGCAGGTTGCTTCCAGCATTGTCGACTATTGCAGAAAGTCGTTGTTTTGCGTGTGAATACAACAGGATGCCCCGATGGCTTGTGGTTAACAGCTTCGGAATGATACTGTTTCATCCCCCTCGAGGGTGTATAAATTTATAACTTGTTGTAATGTGTACAAAATCGCTGACTCCATGGTCCGTCTGAATGCCCGCCAGAAACAGAAAGCTAAAAATTTCCGACATCAAGGTCTCCTGCAGTAACTGCAGTCTGTCGGATCTGTGCCTGCCACATGGCATGAGTCATGATGAGATGGATGAACTCGACAAGATTGTCAGGCGCCAGCAGCCCTATCAACCGGGCCAGCATATATTTCGCGCCGGTGACCCTGGCATCGCACTGTTTGCGGTGCGATCCGGCGCACTGAAATCCTACTGTACTACCGAGGACGGTGATGAGCAGGTGATCGGCTTTACCCTGCCGGGGGAGGTGGTCGGACTGGATGGCTTCAGTGATGGCAGCTATGTGAGCAGTTCGGTGGTGCTGGAGACCGCCAGTGTCTGTGAAATACCCTATGACAAACTGGAAGATATGTGCCATGTCCTGCCCGGCCTGAACCACCAGATGATGCGGGTGGTCAGCAAGGAGATAGGTGCTGACCAGGGTATGTTGCTGTTGCTCGGTAAACGCACGGCGGAAGAACGGCTGGCCGCTTTTCTGCTCGGTCTGTCAACGCGTTATCATTCGCGCGGCCTTTCGGCCAGTGAGTTCAATTTGCCAATGTCACGTCAGGATATCGGTAACTATCTTGGCCTGGCCATTGAGACGGTTAGTCGCCTGTTTGCCGGTTTCCAGAAGAACAACTTATTGACGGTAAATCGACGACAGATCGTGCTGACCGATATGCCAAAATTGCGTGCCATGGTTGAAGGTTGCGCCGGCAGCAAAGGTTAGCCGCCTTCACACAAATATCCTCTGCAGGAGCGGACCGTGTCCGCGGTTCCTGTTTATCAGGGAGAAAGAAATCGCGGACACGGTCCGCTCCCAGGGTGTTGTATTTAAATCCGGGGTCAGATCACCCGGGAAAAGCGGGAATGATCGTTGCCTTTATGCAGGTAGTGATCGAACACCATACAGATGTTGCGTACCAGTAACCTGCCGGCAGGCAATACCCGCAGCACTTTATCTTCCAGCTGCAACAGGCCATCTGCCTGCATTACCCGCAGGTCCTGCAGTTCTGTCTTGAAATGACTATGAAAGTCGAAGTGCCACCTGTTTTCCATAGCTTCGATATCCAGCAGGAAGTTGCACATCAGACGGGTGATGACATCACGGCGCAACAGGTCGTCAGGCTCCAGCTCGATGCCGCGTTCCAGCGGCAGCTTGCCGGCATCCAGTAACTCGTAATATTCATCCAGTTGGCGCACGTTCTGGCTGTAATTGTCACAGACATGCCCGATGGCAGACATGCCCACACTGACCAGATCGCTGTCCACGTGGGTGGAATAGCCCTGGAAGTTGCGCTGCAGGGTGCCGTTTTGCTGGGCAATGGCAAGCTCGTCATCCGGCTTTGCGAAATGATCCATGCCGATGTAGACATAGCCGGCACTGGTCAGATGCTCAATGGTATGTTGCAGCAGTGCAAGTTTTTCATCAGCTGAAGGCAGGTCGGCTTCATTAATGCGTCGTTGTGGCTTGAAGCGTTCCGGCAGGTGCGCGTAATTGTAGGCGGCGATGCGGTCAGGATTCATTTCGATCACGGCATCCAGGGTCTGCTCGAAACTGGCAACTGTCTGCAGCGGCAGACCGTACATCAGGTCCATGTTGATCGATTTAAAGCCCAGCTCACGCGCCTGTGAGGTGATGTCCTGTGTCAGTTCCCGGCTTTGCTCGCGATTAACCGCTTTCTGCACATCGAGATTGACATCCTGCACGCCGAGGCTGATGCGATTAAACCCGACCTCACGCAACACCTGTAATTTGTCGCTTTCAACGGAACGCGGATCGATCTCTATTGAATATTCACCACTGTCATCGCTGCGCAGCGTGAAATGCCGGGCTGCGGCATCCATCAGTTTTCGAATCTGGTCGTTATCGAGAAAGGTTGGTGTGCCGCCGCCCCAGTGTAATTGCTCTACGATACGGTCGCGATCAAACAGCAGGCCCTGCAGTGCGATTTCCCTGCACAGGTATTTAAGATACTCGTCGGCGCGGTGGTGATTTTTGGTGACGACCTTGGTGCAGGCGCAGTAGTAACACACGGTGTCGCAAAACGGGATGTGAACATACAGTGACAACGGGCGTGGTATCGGGTCTTCGTTACTGTGACGTGCCCACTTGCGATAATCCTGCTCCGAGATACCGGTGTGGAACTGTGCTGCCGTCGGATAGGAGGTATAACGTGGCCCCATGCGATCATATCTTTTGATCAGATCGATATCGAAAACAGTTTGCCGGGACATTATCTTCTGGGAAAATCCGTTGCTGCCAGTGTTTGATTCTCCAATGAATAATGAAAAGATGAATTGATTTGGATCAACTCGAGCGGAGTTATGCTGTGTTGATGCTGCACTCCGCTTCGATCGCACCTTGCATGGCAGGAATAAGAAAATCATGATTTACTGATATCGTATCAATGGTCTTGCTATACCCGCCAGCTAACAGGTTCGGGAAAGTCCGCAGCTGCCTGCCCGCAAATGCTGGCGTATTTCCCCTGTTTTTTGCAGACCGCAATGGCCATGCGCATCATTTCCATGACGGCCGCATAACGTTCGTCAAATCCGGTCAACAGTGTGGGCGGGTGCCGGCATTGTCCTGATAGCGGTAGCCGGAGGGTTTCTCTACAGGGAGATAGCGGATCTTCCGGCAATTATTGGTATGTGCCTGATTATTACCGGCGTTGCAGTCATCCCCGGTCATCGATCGCGTTCGATGCAGAGTAAAAGCGCCGGCCCAGCTGCCTGACAATCAACCGCCTGTGCACTTGTTGATTAGTCACACACAGTTGACCCACATCAACGTGCATGCAGAAAATTGGTATAGCATGAGTACGAGGACTATTTCGTGCAATCAATGTGTTTCGAAGCTGGTGGTTTTTATACCCGTAATTGAAAGGTCCCGATGAAAATGAACAGACTCATGTGGGTGATGTTGCTCGGTTGGCTGTTTTCTACAGCTGGATGCACTGGCCTGGCCGAAAAAAAGCTGACGGACGAATTTTTCGCCAGCCTCGGAGATACTTCAGTTACAGTCTATCCCACCTACGTAAAGCGGCATGCAATCGATGCTTCGGGTAAGCCCCTGGGCTATGACTCCGATGATTCCGGCTATGACCTTGTGGAGACAGAGCGACTGGCGGAATTTATACACTGCGAGTCCCTGGCAGAGGTGATGGTTTCAAGTGAAGAGGTTCCGCTCGACAGGAAGTGGCAGAGGACCCAGCTCGGACTTTTTAAGGCAAGCGCACGTGCTTTCGGTGAGTACGTTGCCGCCCATCCGATCAACACCGAGTATGCAATGATGGCGGAATACCTGATTCTGGCCGGTAAGGTCTGGGCGGTGCATGCTTACGTGGTGAATGCCAGCGGTGAAGTCGCATGGATTTTGCACCTCAACGAGCACTTTGAGGTTCTCACCAGTCTCAATCCTCATACTCCACATGACAGTACCAACGTGCTACTCAACTATCTAAGGACCGGCTGGCCAAAGGTGCCATATGCCCCGAGCATCCCGGGTGCCGATTTACCCAAAACCCAGGCCGGTGTGTTTGATGATTTTGAGGCTGAATTGCCCTCGGGTACAGACGAACACGGTGTTTCACTTGGATTCGTGACGTTTAATGGCCCGGAAAGTACCGCAAGTATTTCCAGGACTTCAGCACATCCCCCGTTACCCGGTGAGAGAAAAGGTAACAACGTCCTGCAGTTGGACATGAACGTCAGCGACTGGGCTGGCGTAGTGCATAGCTTCGAGAATGAAAGTGTCGATAGCTGGACCCCTCTTGACTGGAGCAGCCTTGGCGGCTTCCGTTTCTGGCTGTATGGCAGCAACAGTGGAGCGGAGTTGTTTGTACACGTGATGGACAATCGAAAAAGATGCACAACGCATGATGATGCAGAGCGTTACGGGTACGAATTCATCGATAACTTTTCCGGATGGAAACAGATAACCGTTAATTTCCCGGATATGGAACGCGTGGAAATTTACAACCGTGCGCCTGATGATGGTCTGGGTTTGAACGCGGTGCATGGATGGGGCTTTGGTACCTCGAACAAGGGTCAGGCAAGGTATTACCTGGATGACTTTGAGTTGCTGGGTAAGCCTTGAAGAAACCAACAGTGTCAGGACCGGTTGCTTCGCCTGCAGGATAAGCCGGGTTTTCTGTTTGTCGGTGTGACCTGCTGTATGCCGTAATAACCGCTAGTGCTCACTGTTCGGTAACTGCCCGGCCGACAGGCTCACAGAAGAAAATATGCAGCGCTGCAGCAAGCCTTCGACCGGTCTGCGATTGATCTTTGTCAAGAAAAAGCTAAAAAAACGCTTGCCTGTCGTTCTGCCCGCTGCAGACGTGTCAACATAGCGAACATGCAACAGACTGACGCAGGGAACCGTCCCGGGCTGACATCCAGCGAGGCCGCCGTGCGCCTGCGTGAGCTGGGGTCCAATGTTTTGCCCGAGCCGGCCTCACCCGGCTTGTTGTTGATTTTTATTGGGCAGTTTAGAAGTCCTTTTATTTATGTGTTGCTGGCCGCCGCCATTGTGTCGCTGGGGCTGGGACAAACGCTAAACAGTATTTTTATTTTTGCCGTGCTGCTCATCAACGCACTGATCGGTACTGTCCAGGAATTCTCGGCCGAACGCGCGGCCGCTGCGCTCAGGGATATGGTGCCTTACCGTGCAACCGTGTTGCGGGACGGTGCTACCAGGGTTATTGATACGGTAGATATAGTGCCCGGTGACTACGTGTTACTGGCCTCCGGTGACCGGGTGCCGGCGGATTTGCGCCTGGCCAGCGTGCAGGAATTGCTGGTTGACGAGTCCATGCTCACCGGCGAGTCCATGGCGACGCTTAAAGATGGCAGTATCAGGGTAGCTGATGATGCGCCGCTGGGTGATCGCTCGGATGTGTGTTTTGCCGGTACCGTTGTCATGAGCGGCCGTGGTGAAGGTAGCGTTCTGGCGACCGGTGTGGCCACCGAAATTGGCAAGATTGCTGCAGACTTCACCCCCGACGATGAAGTAAATCCGCCACTGCTGCTGCGCATAGAAAAGTTCACGCTGCTTATCACCTACGGCATTCTGACCCTGGTGGCACTGATATTCATCATCACTGTGATACGTGGCGATGACCTGGCGACGGTATTCCTGCTGGGGGTGGCGCTGGCCGTGTCGGCCATTCCGGAGGGATTGCCGGCTGCGATGACTGTGGCGCTGGCGGTTGGCATGCGGCGCATGGCGAATCGCCATGTCATTATCCGCCGGTTGCTGGCTGTCGAGTCACTGGGATCCTGTACCTATGTTGCCTCTGACAAGACCGGTACCCTGACGGTCAATGAAATGACTATCCGCCGTATCGTGCTGCCGGATGCTGCTGCGTTTGATGTCAGTGGCGAGGGGCTTGATCTGCACGGCATATTCACACCGCAGCCGAATACGGCACAGCAGGCTGTGCTTGAGAGACTGTGTCACGCCGGCCTGCTCGCCAACGAGGCAGAGCTGAAGGTGGCTGAGCAGGGCAGTGAAGGCCAGGGTGACGGTGTTGATATCGCGCTACTGGTACTGGCCGGCAAGCTGGGTCTGCAATATACACATGAGCGCAGCCGATTTCCGCGGCTGGGCTTTGTCCCCTATGAGTCGTCGAATGCCTGTTCAGCCAGTGTTAATCAGTATGCCGGTGGCTACGAGATTTTTGTAAAAGGCAGTGTCGAGCGTTTGCTGTCCATGTGCAGTCACGCGGCGGGCACAGACAGCTTGCAGCGCATTGAGGCGCAGGCGAATGAACTCGCGGGTGAAGGTTACCGGGTGCTGGGACTGGCGCACCGGCGCGTGGCAATCGTTCCTGCAGAACCCGTCGAATTTCTTAATGATCTCGAGTTTATCGGCATGGTGGGCATGATCGACCCGCTGCGGCCAGAAGCGATTACCGCCGTGCAGGCCTGCAAGGCGGCGCACATCAAGGTTGCCATGATTACCGGTGACCACCCGCGTACCGCGCGGGCGCTGGCCCTGCAACTCGGTATAGCCGATGACAACATGCCGGTAGTGAGTGGCGCACAAATCAGGCAGGCGCATGCAGATGGCGGTGATGCCATGCAGGCACTGGTGAACAGTACGCGTGTCTATGCACGCATTGAGCCGCACCAGAAGAAGCAGATAGTCGAGCAGTTAATTGCGGAGGGTGAGTTTGTCGCTGTCACCGGCGACGGGGTGAATGATGCGCCCGCCCTTAGCCAGGCGCATGTGGGCGTGGCGATGGGGCTGCGTGGAACCGATGTGGCACGCGAAAGCGCCGATATTATCATTACCGATGATCGCTTTGCCTCGATCATTGAAGGCATCAAGCAAGGCCGGATTGTCTACAGCAACATTCGCAAGGTGATCTTTCTGCTGGTGTCGACCGGTGCGGCTGAAATCATGCTGGTGATATTGTCGCTGTTGTCGGGTACGCCGCTGCCGCTGTTTCCATTGCAGTTACTCTGGCTGAACCTGGTCACCAACGGCGTCCAGCATATCGCGCTGGCGATGGAGCCGGAGGAAGGCAATGAACTCAGGCACCCGCCGCGCTCACCGGATGAACCGATTTTCAATCGCCTGATGATTGAACGGGTGCTGGTCAATGCGGTGGTGATGGGGTGTCTGGCGTTTGCATTGTTCAGCTGGCAGATGAGTACCGGGGTATCCGAGTCGTCGGCGCGTAACATGACGTTATTGCTGATGGTGCTGTTTGAAAATGTTCATGTACTGAACAGCCGTTCAGAAACCGCCTCGATATTTCGCATGAGCCTGTTTGGCAACCGCCTGCTGTTACTGGCCATCGGCTGTGCCCAGGCGATCCACATTGCCGCGATGTACACGCCGGGCCTGCGCGAGATATTGCAGGTAGAGCCGGTCACGCTGCTGCAATGGGCACAACTGCTGCTGATCGCGCTGCTGCTGATCGTGGTGGATGAGTTGCACAAGCTCTGGCACGCAAGACATGCCGCCATGCAGTCGGGCCAGGCGCGTGGTGCCGCAACCTGACAGGGAACGATCCCGGACAGTATTTACCCCGGGCGCTTGCGCTACCAGAAAAGACTTCGCCTGCAGACTTGCGTCCGGGTTCAGATGTAGTAGGCCACCAGGTAGATGCCGAGCAGGATGACCACCCACAGCACCATGCTGCCGGTGGCCCATGTGCGTGCCAGTATTCCTCGTGGTCCGTGGTACAGGAACAGCGTGCCGAAGAAGTGCCCCGCGTGTCTCAGGAAATCGATGCGACGGTGTGTGTGCCAGCGATCCAGTGTTTTTGTCACCTGCTGGAGGGCACGGGGCACCGGCCAGCGGTAGAACCAGTCCCAGTCGAGTGTGATGGTGAGTGTCCGCTTCAGGTAAGGTAGCATGATGAAAAAGGCGAGACCCGAGAACAGCAGCAATTGCAGCATGCTAACCACGTGTGTATAGGTGTAGGGCACATAGTCGACCGGGTAGGGCAGGATGGCGTACAGCGGTGCCGGCCATATCCCCAGCGCAATACAGAGAAACGCAAACAGGATCATTGCCAGGCGCATATTGAGTGGTGGATCGGTTGGGGTCAGGCCGGCGTCTTTCTGAAAGAAGACAAACCAGGGAAATTTGATGCCTGCATGCAGGAAGACACCGGCGGAACCCGCCATCAGCAGGAACCAGACGATAGCCAGATGCTGATCTGCTGCCGCCTGTGAAATCATCGACTTGCTGATGAAGCCTGATGTCAGCGGGAACGATGAAATGGACAGTGCGCCAATGATTCCGCAAATAGTTGTCAGCGGCATGCTCTGGAAAAGGCCGCCAAGATCGGTACATTTTCGCTTGCCTGTCATGTACAGAACCGAGCCAGCAGACATTAGCAACAGCGCCTTGTAAATGATGTGGGCAAAGGCGTGTGCTGCAGCGCCGTTCAGCGACATCTCGGTACCAATGCCGATGCCGCACAGCATGAAGCCGACCTGGTTAACGATGCTGTAGGCAAGGATGCGTCTCATGTCATTCTCGAGCAGGGCATACACAATCCCGTAGAAAATCATGTAAAGACCGAGAAAAATGAGGATTTCAGCACCAGGGAATCCGCGCAGCAAAACGTAGACGGCCGCCTTGGTGGTGAAGGCGGAGAGCAGCACCATGCCACTGGGTGAAGCCTCCGGATAGGCATCAGGCAGCCATGCGGACAGCGGCGGGGCTGCCGCATTCATCAGGAAGCCGGCGAGCATTAGCCAGTGTGCGGGACTGTCCAGCGACATGCTGGTAAATGCTATCGAGTCGACAGCTGCGACATGGCCGATGATTCCGGTCAGCAGTAATGCGCCTCCCAGCAGGTGGATGATTAAATACCGCATGCCTGCTGCGCGTGACTGCTCGGTCATTGCAGACCAAACCAGCAGGGTCGATGCCAGCGCCAGGGATTCCCAGAAGACAAGCAGGGTTACCAGGTCACCGGCAAAGGTGATACCAATAGCGCTACCCGCGCAGATCATGGCGGCAACGAGCTCGACAACGCGTGCCCGGTTGAGGGCGAACAGTCCGCCCGCGAAGGCCGTGATGGCAAACACGGTGCCGAACAACCGGCTGAGGCGGTCTCCGCTGATTGGGCTGAGTTCATAACCAATAAAACGCAGTTGCAGACTGCTGCCGTCCGGAATCTGCCAGACCAGTGCCAGCACGAGCAGCGGCAGTCCCAGCACCAGCAAGCCCCGCAGTCTCACACCTGCCACTGGCAGTAGCAAGGCACCGAGAATCAGCAGGAGCCCGGGCGGAACGACGCTAATCCCGTTCATAGTAGCTATCCTTTCTATGCAGCAGTCGACCGACAAGCTTGGCGATAACGACCATACCGATGCAGCTTGCGAAGCCGTACCAGGCGGCAAAGGCGAAGCTGTCCTCGAGCCCGAAGGCTGCATGAACATCCATGAAAAAGCCTGCCAGCATGGTCAGTGCCAGGATGATCAGGAACACAATCCACAACAGGCGGATGCTGGCGGGGCGGTACAGCCAGTGCTGATTCACTTGTCGGCTCCTGTAGTTTGTATTGCCAGGTCAAGTGCCGTGTACGGGTAGAAGAACAGGGCTATCGTGCCTGCGGCCGTCACGGTGATGGCAAGCAGAACCGTCAGCGGTGCCTCACTTACAACCGTGCTGGTTGCGTGTTTTGGACGCTTGTCCGGGGCACGGAAGAATGCCGCATAGACAATGGGCATAAAGTAGGCGACGTTGAGGAGCGTGCTCGTGACAATCACGGCAACCGCAATGAATTGCCGGGCCTCGATGCTGCCGAGCAGGATATACCACTTGCTGATAAAGCCGGCCATCGGCGGCACACCGATCATCGAGAGGACGCCCACGGTGAAGGCGGTCATGGTCCAGGGCATTTGTCGTCCAATACCATTCAGCTCACTGATACGGGTCTTGTGTGTCATGATCAGGATAGCGCCGGCGCAGAAGAACAGCGTGATCTTGGCAAAGGCATGCATGACCATGTGCATGCTGCCGGCGACCATGCCAGGTGGCGTGGCCAATAGCGCGCAAAGCACGATATAGGATAGCTGGCTGATGGTGGACCAGGCGAGCCGCAGCTTGAGGTTGTCCTGTCGCAGTGCGACCAGGGCGGCCAGCAGGATGCCGGTCGCGGCCACATACATCAGCCAGCTGGTGGCCGGGATCGTCGCCAGAAAATCGATGCCGAAGATGTAGATGGCAACCTTGAGGACAGTAAACACGCCGGCCTTGACCACCGCCACGGCGTGCAGCAGTGCACTTACCGGTGTCGGTGCAACCATGGCCGCCGGCAGCCACAGGTGGAACGGTATGATGGCCGCCTTGCCGATTCCGAACACGAACAGTACCAGCAGCATGCTGGCAACACCGGGTGTTACGGTTCCCTCGAGAATGCCACCGGCACGGAAATCCAGGGTACCGGTCAGTGACCAGGTCCATACCAGTGCCAGTAACAGCAGCATGACGGAGCTACCCAGCAGGTAGCCGAGGTACATGCGGCCGCTTTCGCGCGCCGCGTCATCGCCGGCGTGGGTCACCAGCGGATAGGTCGACAGTGTCAGCAGCTCGTAGAAAATAAACAGCGTGAACAGGTTGCCCGCAAACGCGATTCCCATGACGCCGCCCATTGCCACGGCAAAGTAACTGTAGAACGCGGTCTGGCGCCACTCGTGATGGCTGCGCAGGTAGCCAATGGAATACACCGACGTCACCAGCCACAGGAAACTCGCCAGCAGCGCGAACAGCAGTCCCAGCGGCTCGACCTCGAAACCGATCTTCAGACCGGGAATGGGTTCCGCCAGCGTGATGGCCGGCCGGCCGCCGCTGCTGACCGTGTCGTGGAACGACAGCACCAGCAGCAACAGGCATGCGGCGCTCAGCAGCGTGATGGCCTCGCGCGGATTCGGCCAGCGGCGCAGTGCCGTGATCAGGATGGGTGTCAGTAATGGCAGGGCAATACAGGCCAGCAGGGTCCATTCCGGCATCATGCGATTACCTTGCGCGCGGCCTTCATTGCCCTGTCTGCCCGATCAGGGTGGTGGCCGCCTGCTGTGCCATATCGGTAATCACACCGGCGTCGATACCGACGTACAGGTTGATGCCAATCAACAGCCAGGTGGGTACCAGCATGCTGACCGGTGCCTCCCTGACCGCGTGCATGGCGGTGCCGGGTACCTGAAAGTAGGCAGCCTCCACCATGCGCCAGATATAGATCAGCGCCAGTAAGGAGCTCAGCAGCACCAGTACGGCCAGCGGCCAGTAGCCCGCCGTGAGCGCCGCACTCACCAGATACCACTTGCTGATAAAGCCGGCCGTCAGCGGCAGCCCGATGAGGCTCAGGCCGCCGGCCACGAAGGCTGCCATGGTCCACGGCATCTGCCTTGCCAGGCCGTGCATGTTGCGGATTTCAACACTGCCGAGGCGCAGAAAAACACAGCCCAGGGCCATGAACAGGGCGCCCTTGATCAGCGCATGGTTGAATAGCTGGATCATGCCGGCGCTGACGCCTGCCGTGGTCGCCAGGCTGATGCCGAGGATGACGTAACCGATCTGCGCCACACTGGAGTAGGCCAGCATCCGCTTGGCGTTATTTTGAAAGATGGCGACCAGCGAGCCGACCAGTATGGCGGCGATCGCCAGCAGCATCATGATCTCGCCGACATGCATGTCGACGAAGCTGAACTGGATGCCGAATACCGTGAAGAAAAACCGCAGCAGTACATACACACCGACCTTGGTGGCGGTGGAGGCAATGAATGCCGATACCACCGAGGGCGCAAAGCTGTAGGCATTTGGCAGCCAGATGTGCAGCGGAAACAGAGCCAGCTTGATACTGACGCCAACCGTTACAAAGGCAAATGCTACCCGGATGGTACGCGTTTCCATGACCCCGGTCAGACGCTGTGCCATGTCCATCATGTTGAGCGTGCCGGTCATCATGTACAGCAGGCCGATGCCAATGAGGATGAAGGTGGCACCGAGGGTGCCCATCACCAGGTACTGGAAGGATGCGGTCAGTGCACGGCGCGAGCCTCCCAGGCTGATCAGTACATAGGAAGACAGCGAGGAGATTTCCAGGAACACGAACAGATTGAAGGCATCACCGGTGACCACGATTCCCAGCAGACCGGTCAGGCATAACAGGTAGCAGGCGTAGAAAATGCTGGCGTGCTTGTGGTGCAGTTCGTGCTCGATGCTGCGCCGCGCATAAGGCATCACCACCGCACCGATAACGGCAATAACAAGAATCATCAGTGCGCTTGCCATGTCGACGCGGTACTCGATTCCCCAGGGTGTGGCCCAGGCGCCGATAGCATAGGAAAGGGTACCCACGGCATACACTTGCTGTAGCATCATCACGGCCATGGCCAGCACCAGCCAGCTGATGGTCAGTGCACAGGCCCACGCGTGGCGGGGATTGCGCAGCAGCAGGCAAACCGGTGCCGAGACCAGCGGAACAACGACCTGCAGTGCGGGAAGGTTGGATATCAGCATGTGAGCGATCTCAGTCTGCTTCGTCCTGCACGTGTATATCGTCTTCGTTGATGGTGCCGTAGGCTTCCCGGATGCGAACCACCAGCGCCAGTCCGAGCGCGGTGGTTGCAAGGCTGACAACAATGGCTGTGAGGATCAGCACATGTGGCAGCGGATTGGAATACACGCTGATGCCAGCCTCGATAATCGGCGCTGTGCCTCCGTCTACCTTTGCCATGCTGATAAAAAAAATGAACACCGATGTCTGGAAGATGAACAGCCCGATGACTTTCTTGATCAGGTTGGGGCGCGCGATGACGGTATAGAAGCCGGTCATCATCAGCACGATGACAATCCAGTAGTTATAATGGCCAAGCAGTTCGGGCATTAAATGTCCCTTGCATGCAGCCGGCTGACAAAGCCGTAATAGATAATCAGTACGACAGCAGTCACGGTAATGCCAACACCCAGCTCGATGAGCATGATACCCAGATGCTGACCGGTCACCGGGTCGTCTGCCAGCACCCGGTATTCAAGAAATTTTCCACCCAGTAGCATGCTTTCGATACCGACGCCGGCATAGATCAGAACACCGACCGCCGCCATGATACGCAGCAAGCGGTGCGGGATAACACGCTGCGCATTACCGAGTCCAAAGGCCAGCGCGTACAGAATAAAACCCGTCGCAAAGATCACGCCTGCCTGGAAGCCACCGCCGGGACCATAGTCACCATGAAACAGTACGTAGAGTGCAAACAGCAGTATCAGCGGAAAGAACAGCTTGGCAATGACACGCAGTACCACCAGTTGCCGGTTGCCGGGCCCCCGGCTGTTGAGTCGGCGGGTACGGTAGCCGAGTAGTGCCAGCACACCTGCACCGGCCGTCAAAATAACCGTTACCTCACCCAGCGTGTCGTAACCACGGTAGCTGGCCAGCACCGAGGTGACGACGTTCGGGACGCCGATTTCCCCGGGCGTGTCATGCAGGTAGGTTGGCGCCACGTGGTGGTGAACGGGGGCATCGGGATCGCCATGATGTGGCATGTCGAGGGTGCCATAAATCAATGCCGCGCCGGTTGCAGTAACGACGATTAACGGCAGCAACGGCGTGTGCCGCGGTGCCTTTTCCTCGTCACTGGTGAGCGCAATCGTTGCCAGCATCAGGATGGTTGAAATGCCTGCGCCGATGGCGGCCTCGGTGAGTGCAACGTCGACGGCATCCAGTGCCACGAATAATGATGCCGACAGCAGGCTGTAGATACTGGTCAGCATGGCCACTGCCAGCAGGCTGCGCATGCGCACGATGGCGAAGCCGGTAATCATCAACAGCCCCAGTAGTACGATGTCTATCAGGTAATCCACTGCTACGACTCGTGCTCATCGACAAGCGGCTTCAGCTTGCTCTGCAGCGCGGCCTCCGCCAGTGCATGTACCGCGGTCGGGCCGGTGAACAGCAGGAAATAGAACATCAGCAGCAATTTTACCGTTACCAGGCTCAGGCCACCCTGCAGCATCAGGCCAGTCAGCACCAGTCCTGCCCCCAGGGTGTCGCAGATGCTGACGGCATGCAGGCGGCTGTAGAAATCGGGAAAACGCAGCACGCCGATGGCACCGATCAGCAGAAAGATGGCGCCCCCCAGCAGGCAGGTCCAGCTCAGTATGTCTGCTATCAGGCTGATCATTTTTCAGTGGCTGCTGTTGCATTACTGCGCAAGGCAATCACCTTGAGCACGGCAATCGTGCTGACGAACGAGATCAGCACATATACCAGTGCAATGTCGAGAAACTCCGGGCGTCCGCTCATAAAACCCAGCACGGCGACCATCAGCACGGTCAGTGTGCCGATCATGTTGGCTGCCAGCACACGGTCATACAGTGTTGGCCCGCGGAAGGCGCGCACCAGTCCAATAGCGATGGCGATCAGGATAACGATGGTGATGACAACGTACATCAGAATATCTTTTCCACGGCACACACGCGGCGATCCATTTCGCCCCGCTGCAGGTCTGCCGCCGCTTCCTGTGTCAGTGCATGTACGGTAATGACGTCTTCCTCGACGTCCATGGCTACCGTGCCCGGCACCAGCGTGATGGAGTTTGCATAGGTGACCCGGCCCAGGTCGGATTTCTGTGAGGCCTTGACAGTGAATACGTTCGGACTGATCTGCAGACGGGGATTCAGAATACGGCGGGCGACGTCAATATTCGACTTGACGATTTCCCGACCCAGCCAGCCCCAGTAGAACAGCACCGATGGCTTGATGATAATCGGCTGTTTCTCCTGGTCGATCAGGTTGGCGCGGTTCACCAGTACTACCACCAGCAAGGTCGACAGCAGGCCAAGTGTCAGCATTAACGGGGTGTAATGACCGGATAACAGCAGCCAGATTGCGAACAGGAACAGTATCAGCTTGATTGCATGTCTCGGTTTGCTCATTCATCTCTCCCGGGTCCCCGCTGCAAACTGTATTTTAACAGCGGCGGCGCCAACAACGTAGTGAGGATAACCATCAGGACGAT
>Ga0316193_10001371_pt1 | contig 16335 bp, 17 predicted proteins | sample MerIslsedime2_MG_FD_207735 | JGI IMG/M metagenome (GOLD analysis project Ga0316193, IMG submission 207735) | Coastal sediment microbial communities from Maine, United States - Merrow Island sediment 2 | ecosystem: Environmental > Aquatic > Marine > Coastal > Sediment | place: USA: Maine...
GCAGGTGTGCCTGGCGATCGCTCAGCCAGGCCTGCTCGTCTGGTAGGGCCCGTGCGTCTAGGTCTTGCGGCGTCGCGGCGGCGTCGTCCACCCATTCGCGCAGCGACGGGCCGCCGTTGATGACGTCGATGGCGAGTCTGCCGTGCTCGTATTCGTAGGCGAAATCGCGCCACAGCGGATAGTCCGGAGCCAGACGGCGGATCGCCTTAAAGGCGAGTGCCTGGAGACGCCAGGGTTTGAACGCCTGGGGGTCGTAGCCTGGGTCTTCCGGGTGGATCTGGACGCCGTTGCACAGCGCGCCGGCGTGTTTGTGGAATGTCGGTTCGAACCAGCAATCGCGGAGAAGGCAGCCGTGCAGTCCCTGCGGCGCGAGGGCGTGCATTTCGCCGATGACCCGCCTTGCATCGATGTCGGGGGCGCCGAACAGTTCGAGCGGCCGGGTGGTACCGCGGCCCTCGGACAGCGTGGTGCCCTCGAGCATCACCGTGCCGGCGTAGGCACGCGCCATCGTCAAATTCGACGCGTTGGGACTGGGGTTGATCCAAATCCGCTCGCCGAGTGGCCAGCCGTATCCCGGCGCCGCGTCGGGTTGCCAGCCTTGCATCTCGATGACGCGGTATTCGACGTCGAGCGTGAGGGTCTTGATGAACCACGATCCCAGCTCGCCGAGGGTCAGCCCGTGGCGCATCGGCATCGCTCCGGCGCCGACGAAGCTCTCACACCCGGTTTGCAGCCGCAAGCCCTCGACGGGACGGCCGACGGGATTGGGGCGATCCAACACCCACACCGCCTTGCGATGTTTGGCCGCTGCTTCGAGGACGTAGCGCAGGGTGGTGACGAACGTATAGACACGGCAACCCAGATCCTGCAGGTCGACGAGAACGACGTCGAAGGTGTCCATCATCGCGTCCGTCGGCCTGCGCACCTCTCCATACAGACTGAAGACCGGGATGCCATGCACCGGATCGTTGTAGTCCGGCGACTCGATCATGTTGTCCTGCTTGTCGCCGCGAAGGCCATGTTGCGGACCGAAGGCGGCGGTGAGTTTGATGTCACTGCACGAGGCCAGTCCGTCAAGGGAATGCCGCAGGTCGTGGGTGACCGAGGCAGGGTTCGCAAGCAAGGCGACACGCCTACCCTCAAGCGGCGCGCGTAACGTGGGTTCGGCGAGAAGCCGGTCGAGGCCGAATTTCATGGTGGTTACGGTGCTGGAAGTTGGAGCGCAAAGCAATCCGGTTGATGAAAGTCCGCCTTGCCCGGTGGATGGGCCAACGCCCAGTACGACTTACGACCGCTGGTCTCCTCGATCACAGCCGAAAGGCCGAGACGCCATACCGCATCCTCTGGCAGGCCCGGCAACCGATCCAGCTCCGCCGCGACCCGCAATCGGTAGCAATCGCCGCTCGAGTTTACTGCGAAGCCGGGGGTGCTGATCTCGCTTGCGACCCGCATTCCGTCGCGGTAGCCGCCGAACTCATAGGCCGCCCATTGTGTTGAGGGCGCGAAGTTGAATTCGTAATAGGCGGCGTTCGGGGATGCACGGACGAAGGCCTCGAAGCAGGTGTGCCGCCAAAGCTGATCAGTGCGTGTCGGAGTGGTCACGGTTGGCATGCGCAGATGCCCCATCTTCCCGGTCACGATATAGCACAGGACCAAACCGCCGGGCCGTGGACGCGCGACTTCCACTTCGATCCTTGCTGCTGCCGTACATTGAGAGTCCGGATGAAGTGTCAGGGCCTGGTGCATGCCGGTTTTGTCCCTTACCGCTGCCCGGTCGTCACCACTCTAAACAGCGATCTAAACTCTCGCGGCTGGCAGCGCCAATACTGCTTCGGCGCGCTCACTTGCGCCTCGAACTTGGCGGCTGCGGGCCACCCCCAGCGCGGGTCGTGGAGGACGGCGCGCGCAAGCGCTACGGCTTCCGCCTGCCCTTTGGCGATGATCTCATCGGCCTGTTCGGGTTCCGTGATCAGACCGACGGCGATCGTCGGCAGGCCGATTTCGGCCTTCACTTGCTCGGCAAACGGGACCTGATATCCGGAGGCGAGCTTGATGGCCTGGGCGGGGGCAAGAAGTGCGGTTGGCACAAGCCGATGAACTCCAGGCGTCCCCGGAGCTTGGTTGCCACGCGCGCAGCATCGACCTGGAGGTCGATTGATTCGTCGACGACTTAGTCTGGCTACTGAAGCACACGTCTCATGTGGTTGCTTCAGTGTCGCGGATGGTGACAGGCCACTGCCAACATCGGCCCGGCGGTTTCCAACGGTGGCCGGGTGGTGTAACACAGCTCGCTGGCGGCCGGGCAACGAGCGGCGAAAGCACAACCTGGCAAGGGATCAAACGGGCTCGGAATCTCGCCCTTCAACAGGGTGACGACCTTGCGCTGTTCCGGATCCGGTTCGAAATTGCTGTCCATCAGTGCATGGGTGTAGTGATGGCGCGGTTCGGCGTTGTCGCTGTCCAGTATTTCGACCACGCGCCCGAGGTACATCACCACCACCTGATCGCAGAAGTAGCGCACCAGACCGAGATCGTGCGAGATGAACAGATAGGTCAGGCCCAATTCGGCCTGCAGATCCGCCAGCAGCTCGATGATCTGAGCCTGAATGGACACATCCAGCGCCGCGGTCGGTTCGTCGAGCACCAGGAACGACGGCTTGAGAGCCAGCGCCCGAGCGATGCCGACCCGCTGTTTCTGCCCACCGGACAACTGGTGAGGGTAGCTGGTGGCCATGCTGTGACTCAGGCCGACCTGGTCGAGCAATTCATCGACACGAGCGCCGGTGTTTTCGGTGTCGAGTGAATTCTTCTGTACCTTGAAAGGCTCGAGGATGGCTCGCTGCACAGTGTACCGCGGATCGATCGCAGAATACGGATCCTGAAACACCATCTGCATCTGCTGACGCAACTTTCGTAAGGCGGGGCGCGAGAGCTCGGTGAGGTTCACACCGTCGAAGTGCACCGATCCCGATGAGACTTCGATCAGTCGCAAAACCAAGCGTGCCAGTGTGGACTTCCCACAGCCTGATTCACCGACCACCCCGGTGACCTGACCGCGAGGGACTTCCAACGATACCTCGTTGACCGCCCGCATCACGCGGCGCTTGCCGAACAGAGACGCCTGGCTGCTGAATTCCCGGGTCAGGGATCTGAGCTCAACCAGTGCCGCATTGTCAGTCATCGAGGCATCTCCTGGCTGTGGTGGCAGGCCACCATCGTCCCGCCTTTGACCTCGAGTGCCGGTATCGTGACGGCGCAGTCGGCTTTTGCGATTGCGCAACGCGGGTGGTAGCGACAGCCGGGCGGATACGATTTCACGCCCGGCACCGTGCCAGGGATGCCTTTGAGCGAACCGCGTATCTGATCACGTCGCGGTATGCAACCGATCAAGGCACGTGTGTAGGGATGCTTTGGCGTATGGAAGATGGCATCGACTGTGTTGCTCTCCGCGATACGCCCTGCATACATCACCATCACGCGATCGCAGGCCTGGGCCACGACGCCCATATCGTGGGTGATCAGCATCAGGGCCAGCTGCCGATCGGCCACCAGGGCCACCAGTGTCTGGATAATCTGCGCCTGGATGGTCACGTCCAGTGCAGTGGTTGGCTCGTCGGCAATGATGAGGTCGGGATCCGCGGCCAGCGCCATGGCAATGACGATACGCTGCTTCATGCCACCGGATAGTTGGTGTGGATAGTTGCGGTGCACTGTTTCTGCGTCCGGGATGCGCAGCTGGTTGAGCATGTCGATGCTGCGCTCGCGTGCGGCACTGGCGGACATCTCGAGATGCAACACTGACACCTGATCTATCTGCTCGCCGATCCGAACGATCGGGTCCAATGAGGTCATCGGGTTCTGGCTGATCAGGGCGATGCGTTTGCCTCGCAGGCGTCGAAACTTGCCTTCGGGCAGCCCCACCAGTTCCTGACCGTCGAACATCACTGAACCGCTTTCGATATGTCCACCGATCAGTGGCAACAAACCCAGTACGCCCATCGCCGTCAGTGACTTGCCCGAGCCGGATTCCCCGACAATGCCGAGGATCTCGCCACGATCAAGCGTCAGCGAGATACCGTTCAAAGGCATCAGGGCGCCGATACTTACATTCATGTTGTCGACGCTAAGCAAGGGCATGGTGTTGATCACGTGTCGTTGATGTCTGGGCACGTCGGCGCATGTCAGTGCGCCCGCAGCCGACTGCGAATGTCGAGTGCCTCGATCAGGGAATCGCCGAACAGGTTGATCGCGATAACGCTCAGGGCGATGGCAATGCCGGGAAATATGATGATCCATGGGGCGAGGAAGATCTGCGCCGTACCACTGCTCATCATGGCGCCCCAGCTGGCGGTCGGCGGTTGTGCGCCCAGGCCGAAGAAACCCAGCGTGGCCTCCAGAATGATCGCGTCTCCGGTCGCCAGCATGCCGGCGACGATGACCGGCGTCAGTGCATTGGGCAGCAGGTGACGGAAGATGATGTGGAAGTGTCCGGCGCCGAGGTTGTGCGTGACCTCCACATAGGTTTCAGATTTCAACGCCAGGATCTGGGCTCGCGTAAGCCGTGTGAACTGCGCGAGATACGCCAGACTGATGGCGATCGTCGTACTGTACAGACCGGGTCCGATAATCGCGATCAGGATCAGCGCAATCAGGATCTCCGGAAACGACCAGGTGAGATCGACTACGGCGGTCACGATGCGATCGAACACACCACCAAAGTAGCCGGCCATTGCCCCCAGCGTCATGCCGGCAGCCACCGACAAACAGATGGCCGTCAGGGCCACGCTCAGAGAAGTACGGGCACCGTACACAATGCGCGAGAGCAGATCGCGGCCGAACTCGTCGGTACCCAGCCAGTGGGCTGACGAAGGGGCAAGGTTGCTGTTTGGCAGGTCCTGTATGTCGTAGGCGTAGGGCGCAATCAGTGGCGCGAAAAGCGCACAGCCGATCATCAGTAGCAGAACGGCAGCGGAGAGGCCGCCACGTGGCGTACGCAGAATGCTCTTCAGGGTAGCCAGGCTCTGCGAGATCATTCCACGCTCTCCCGGATCCTCGGGTCCATTGCCGCCTGTACCATGTCGCCGATCAGGGTGCCGAGCATCACGGCGACCGCCAGCATCAGCAGACACCCCTGAACCACCGGGTAATCACGCTGATTCAGCGAATTGATCAACAGGGAACCGAGACCGGGGCGGGCGAACACATACTCGATCGTCACGGCTCCGCCGAGTATCCAGCCGATGCGCAGGCTGAGAATCGTGACAACCGGGAGCAGGGCGTGGCGCAGGATGTGCCGAAGCTGGATCCGCCGGCTCGGCAGGCCCTTGGCGTGCAGCATCAGCACGAAGTCTTTGCGCGCGATCTCCATCATCGCGACACGCGTCACCCGCGAAACCAGAGCAACCCCGCCGAGTCCGATGGTCACGACCGGCAGTACCAGGGCCGACCAGCTGCGGGCACCCGACACCGGAAACCAGGTGAGCTGAACCGCAAACAGCATGATCAGCAACAGGCCCAGCCAGAACCCGGGCACGGTCGAACCAAGGAGTATCACGCTCATGACCGTGCGATCGATCCAGCTGCCCTGGTAGATTGCAGCCAGCGCACCGGTGGCGATCCCCACCACGGTCGAGAACAGCAGGGCCAGGGAGCCGAGTATCAGGCTGTGCGGCAGATTCTGCGCGATCAGTTCCGAGACCGGTCGGCGCAGTACGATCGCCTGGCCGAGATCGCCCTGGAACAGGTGCGAGAGCCAGATGCCGTACTGGACAATCAGGGGCTTGTCGAGGCCGTATTGCGCGGTCAGTGCCGCCTTTTGCTCAGCCGTCGAGTTGACGCGCAGCAGATTGTCGATCGGATCGCCCGGCACCAGGTGCACGATCATGAAGATGATGAGTGACACCACAAGAAAAACCGGAATGAGCATCAGCAATCGCTTGATCGCGAAACGCAACATGTCCGGTTCCCCCCGTTGTGGTGTGTCAGGCTTGCGGCAAGGGCGTCACAGCGGCGCCATGTCGAGAATCGTCTGACTCTGCAAGCGCGTACCATGCACCGTATCGGGCACCGACAGCCGCGCGTTGTTGTAGGCGAAGTTCTGTACCGGCTCGTAGATCGGTGCAAACACGTACTGCGAGAGCACGTACTCGTGGTAGGCACGGAAGTTATCGACCCGCTCTTCCCAGGTTTTTGATTCCTTCATTGCCGTGTGATTCAGCGCCTCAGCCTTGGGATCGTTCCACATCGAGACGTTCGGATAGCCCAGACGCTCTCCGCTGAAGAACCAGTCGAGAATGTCGGCGTTGGCCCAGTCGTAGCTGCGAACAGCCAATTGATGTTCGTTGCCCTTGCGGTACTGGTCATTGATCGACGCCGCATCGAGCACCGTCATGTCTGCCTGCATGCCGATCGCTTTGAGCTGTGCCTGCACGACTTCGGTTACGCGCTTGTATTCCGTCCCGTTCTGGGTCCAAAGGGCGACCTGCAGCGGCACACCGTCCTTCGAGCGAATCCCGTCATCGCCCACGATCCAGCCGGCGTCGTCGAGCAGTGCCTTGGAGCGCTCTGGGTCATAGCTGACGTTCAGCTCGGGATCTACCTCGGATTCGAGCAGCGAGCTGATCAGAAAATTCTTGCCCACAGCACCGATCCCACCAAACAGGTTGTCAAGAATCTCCTGTTGATTGATTGCAAAGGCAACCGCCTCGCGCACCCTGATGTCGGTGAACGGTGCCACACTGGTATTGATGGGAATGTAGAAAAGATCGGTGCCCGGCAGGGTGATTACCGTGGTGCCCGACTCCTCCTGCATGCGCGGCAGAAAGTCGGTGGGTACCGTGAACAGCAGATCCACACCACCGGTCTTGAGCTCGAGAAAGGCGGTGGAGTCTTCGGCGATCTCGCGAATCGTCAAGGTTTCGAACTGCGCTGGTCCCTGATTTTCCGACAGATCGGAGGCTGCGGTGTAATCCTCGTTGCGGGCCAGTATGGTTTCCTGGCCGATCGTGAAACTGTCGAGCTTGTAGGGGCCACTGCCAACAGCTTCGGTCACACCGAAGTTATCGCCCAGTGATTCATAGGCTTTTGGCGATGGCACACTCATGAAGATCGACGACATGTTCGACAGCAGATTAGGATCGGGCGCGTTCATCAGAAAGCGAACCGTCAAGTCGTCGACAATCTCGACCGTCTCGATGGCGGCGGTCATGAACGCGTTCTCGGTGCCGGCATACTGGGCTACCCACCATTTGATGGTCTCGGCATTGAACGGCTCGCCATCGTGAAAGCGCACATCGGGTCGCAGCTTGAAGGTCCACGACATGCCATCTTCCGACGACTCCCACTCGGTAGCGAGTTGCCCATGGAAGCTCTGGTCGGCGTCCTGGATCACCAGGCGATCAAAGATGAGTGAAGTGGCAGAGTTCAGTTGGGTGCCCTTGATCGGGTTGTAGCTCGGTGCGCCAACGTCGCTGGATGTCAGGGCGAAGGTGGCTTCCTGCGCCACGGCAGGCAACGATGCCGCGGCCAGCATACAAAGCCCGGTGAGGGCAGGGATGACGGTTCTCACCCCGGTTGTGGAATGGTGCATGACTTTGTTCCTCGTGATGGTGGGCGGATCGGGAGCAGGGAGGCGTGGGCAGGGAGACAGACGCGAAGGGCGGGCTGCCGGGTTTTCTACGACTTTCCGATCCCGGTCACGGGCCCTTCGGCATCGCCGACAAACCCGGTATAACGGCTGTACAGTCGTGTGAGCTCGTCCATGCGCTGCTCCACGCGTGGTCCGCGCTCGATAAGCACGTCGTTCACCAGCAGATTGGCCAGGCTGGCCATCTGCGCGGTGGACTCCCAGAAATGGCTGAACTCGGTCGGTACGACCAGCATCTCGTCAGCCAGCTCGTGGCCCCAGTCGCAGAAGGGATCGGTGATCAGGGTGACCGGAATGCCGGCATCGCGCGCATCCTGGGCCAGAAGCCGCGTCATACGGGAATAGGGTCGCGCCGCGAAGACGATGAGCGCGGATTCACGGGTATTGCTCGCCAGCAGTTCAGTGAAACAGCCGGCAGTCAGATCCAGCAGACGAACGCCATCTCGCAGATACTGCAACTGATGCACCAGGATAGCCGCCATGCCGCGCTCAGCCTGGAATCCTGTGACGTACACCGCCGACACTGAGGCCAGCCGTCGAACGACGCGTGCCCATTCCGCGGTGTGTGCCAGTTCGTAGACGGCGACTACGGCCTCGATTTCCAGCGCCAGGCTGCGTTGGAGATGGCTGTTGGCGTCGGCGGCTCTCGACTGGAACTCGGCGAGACGATCGCTGATCAGCCAGGGCTTCTCGCCGAGATCCTGTTTCAGGTGGTTCTTGAGATCCTTGAAGCTTGCGTAGCCGAGCGAGCGGCAGAAGCGGCCGACAGTGGGTTCGCTGACCTCCACTTTAGCGGCGAGGCTGGCGGCTGTCTCGAACGGAACAGTGCTCAGGCGGGCCAGCATGTAGGTTGCAATGGCCTTCTCGGCCCGCGACGCCGAGGCCAGTCCTTGCGTTAGCCGTTCCCTTACCGAGCTGTCCAAGATGACTCTCCAAATGTGACTCAGTCATTAAGACAGAATTCTTTCATTAAAGAAACAAATTTTAGTTTTCTTACATTTGGGCCTGGCAACAGAGAGGCTTTGCTCAGCGAAGTTTTCTTCCCCAATGCGCACTGACCCAGCCATGGCCGGTAGTGACGTCATCATCGGGACCGGAAACTTCGGTATCGCTGCGGAGCCGCAGGCTGCATAGACGCCGCGGGACTTCAGGTTCAGTGCCCAACTGAAGGCCATGGCGCCGATCACGGCGGACAGGGCTCCCGGGATCTTAGGCCGAAACCTTTATTGAGCCACCGATCAGGGCCAGAACGGCCGCGGCGATACCCAGGGCGTAGAAGTTGGTCTCGCCGATCTGCTGCAGATTGGCGAGGATTTTACCGAGCGTGCCGTGCCCGTGGGCCTCCAGACCCAGCGTGCCGCCGATCTGCCCGAAGGGACCTGCATGCCGACGCCGCTCAGAAAGCCGACGAGCATCGTGCTGGAGAGGAACTCGGGGAGGAACCCCAGCCGCACGATCCGGGCTAGTGTACGCGGCAGAAATGAATGAGGCGAGGTGCTGTGCCGCAGACCGCGCCCTTTCTACCGCGCACACACCTGGCTTCATAACAGTTGTACCTGCGGCCCTTCCGGCGCCCCACTACCGCCAAAGAGTTGCCCGTGGAGGAAGTGGGGTTCGGCACAACATAAGCTGGATGCCCCTTGCGGATTCGGGGGTGCTTAGCTGGTACTCATGTCGACAACCAATTCGTAGCCGATGTCCAGAGTGCCGTCATCCGCTGGTTTGGCGAAGCCTCCGAGTTGAGCTACGCGTCCGGATGCGTCCTCGTAATCGCCGCTGCCACCGGTGATGTCGCCTGATGCGTGAAACCCGTTGCCATCCCAAGCACCAGACGAGGTATAAGAGAAGTCGCCGTTCGAGCAGGACACCTGACCTTCTATGTCGAAGATACCCCAGGCACCCTCATCTCGACCAAAAAGCGATTCCACGATGTCGAGCGTACAACCGTCGAGATCGCCGCCCTCCAACTGGATTTGATACGCGACCTGCATCCCGCCCTCTGGCTGATTCTCTGTCTGCTCCGCACTGCCATTGTTGAACGCGACATTCGAACGTATAACCCCGTTATAACCAGCGGTGTACGCCGGAGTCGTTAACGCCAAAGCCAGCGCAGATGCGGCGAGTGAAATGTAATGGTTTCGTATTTCCATGCTTTTGCCCATCTTGAATTTTATATAACCATTAAGCGGGCACTTATCAACGCGCCTTCGGTTCTTAAAAACCACTGCCGACGCAATTGATACCGCTGGTTTTCATTTTTTACCCATCAATAATGAATAGTACAGATCAAGGCATTGTCAAACCGAGGCGTCCTTTCAACTCGGCCTCGTGGTCTCTTTTTGGGGGCAGCGGGCGTGATGAAGGCAAGAAGCTGGAGTGTCCGTGCCGGTATATCTGCTGCCCGGCGGTCTCGGAAATACGCCTATTGCTTTCCGCTAGTGTAGTGTCTTCCACACACTTGATGGTTGTGGTTAGGCATCGTGGTTACTGACAAGGCGCGGTGAGGAGGAATAGCCAGCGCTATTGCGACGATACGCAACGCCGTCAGGGACCGCGAGGGCCAGCGCAGGTGTTAAGTGTGTGGGAGACACTGCACTAGGGAAGGTCTGAACAATTGATACGAATTGCGTTTCGGTCCACAAGGGCGCAGATGCGAGGCTCCCGGCGCAGCGCCATAGTCATTCTATGGCCAAGCCGGGGAACGCGGCAGATGTGCCCTTGTGGGTGAAACCCCAGCGGGGCCGGGCCTTTGCGCCCCTCGTACCGCGTTGCACCTCGCTCATTGGCAGCAAGCCAACTACGCTCGGTGCGCCTTGTACGAGGGAGCGCAAAGACCCCGGCGCGATCGCAGCAATTGTTCAGACTTTCCCTAGGGAGCCTCTGATTTATTCTGGGCGAAGCAGATTGGAGGCTGAAATGTGCAGATTCAAGGGGCGGAACGCGGGGCAGATCGCGGATAATAGTTGTTCTATTGCCAAAATCTGCAACGATGAAGCTGTGCATTTCAGTCCCAAGATGTACGTTCACGAATAGGTCACAGACTCCCTAATGGAATACGCCGATGTCAATCCTTGACCATGACACGCTTGCCGAGTTTGACGCCACCGCGTTGGCGGACCTCGTCCGTCAACGCGAGGTCAGTCCGCTGGAACTGGTCGATGCCGCGCTGGAGCGACTTGAACGTGTAAACGGCAGACTCAACGCCGTCATCACATCGATGGCCGATTCGGCTCGCCAGACGGCCCGAGCACCGATCGATCCCAAGGCGCTGTTCCCGGGGGTGCCATTCCTGATGAAGGACTTTCTCGCGGAAGTGGCGGGTGAGCGTTTCACCGAGGGCAGCGCGTTCCTCGGGGACTTCATGCCTGATCAGGACTCCGAATTGGTCCGGCGCTTTCGCGCGGCGGGGTTGATCACCATCGGCAAGACCAACACGCCCGAGTTCGCCGTCGGCGCCACCACCGAGCCTCGGCGGTTCGGCGCCACCCACAACCCTTGGGATCTCAACCGGACACCCGGCGGCTCGAGCGGTGGCTCGGCGGCGGCGGTAGCGGCCCGGGTGGTACCCATGGCCCACGGCAACGACGCCGGTGGCTCGATCCGGATTCCGGCTTCGTGCTGTGGGCTGATCGGCCTCAAACCCGGTCGTGCCCGGGTGCCCCTTGGGCCGCTCTACGGCGATCTGTTCACCGGTATTGTCAGTGAGTTTGCACTCACCCGAAGCGTGCGCGATACCGCGGCGCTGCTGGAAGCGGTAGCGGGTCCGATGCGCGGTGATCCTTACTTCGCGCCGCCGCCGGAACGGCCCTATACCCAGGAAACGGAGCGGGCGCCTGGGCAGCTGCGAATTGGATTTTCGATTACAACGCCTTTGGGCGATCCGGTCGACGATGCATGCATGGCAGCGGTTAAGGAGGCGGCCGACTTGTGCGCCTCCCTCGGGCATGAGGTTGAGGAAGCCGCCCCGAGCTTTGATGCAGAGTCCCTATGGTCGGCGTTCACGACCCTGCTCTGTTCCGGCACCGCGTGGGCGGTTCGTGACTGGACCCGCCGTCTCGGCAGGGCGCCCGGCCAGGACGATCTGGAACCCTTCGTGGCCGCGTTCGTGCGTCGCGGCGAGGCGCTATCGGCCAGTGAGTTGTTGTTGGCAGTCCAGGATGTGCAACGCGGCGTCCGTGACATGCTCGGTTTCTACCGCCATCATGATGTCTGGCTTACGCCAACCCTCGGTCAGCCCCCCGTGCCCCTGGGTACCCTGGTCTACCGGGAGGGTGAGGACCCTTTTGAACTGCGTCGCCGCACCGCTCGGTTCTCGCCGTTCACTTACCTGTCCAATGCATCCGGCCAGCCCGCCATCTCTCTGCCGCTGCATTGGACCGACGACGGCCTGCCGGTGGGCGTGTTGTTCACGGCGGACCATGGCGGGGAGGGCGTATTGCTGCGCCTGGCCGCGCACATTGAACAAGCGCGGCCTTGGGCCGCGCGCCGGCCTGGCGTATGCGCAGTATGATCAAGCCTCCCTTTGGTTGCTTCGATTCCGAGCCGTGCTTCTGCGCCCGGTGATGCGCATTCGCCTGAAGCAAAAGCGCTAACGTCTGGAGCCTGGGAACCGTCGAAAAATTGTGCTGAAGGACAGCATTTCTGTCGGCGCAGGGGCGCGATCTGGGCCAACACCGCGTCGACGCACAGGTTGACGGTTGCTTGATGATCTGGAGGATACTCGCTCATCTCCGGGAGAAGGGCGATAATGCTTTCTATCCTCTACTCTATACTCCTCAAAGCTGAGTCCCCTCCTGTGGTGATTTCGCACGCCGGCGCTATCGCGACAAGGTCCTTGAATCGCATTTAAATTCTGGGGTCTGAGCCCGGTGATCACAGTATGCAGAGCTGCCCTTCCTTACTGTAGGGCGCGTTACATTTCCAGTCATTGCCATCGCGGATAAGGTGGGCATTGGCCGGCACCTCCAGTTTGTTGCAGGTTTTCGAGTCACTGCTTGCGTACCCGCGTTCGCATTGCCAGTCCGGCCCGTAGCTCCTCTCCACCCGGTAAGCGTTGGCTGGCAACTGCACCGCAACACAAGCGGTGCCGGATACGCTATAACCCCGCTCGCACTCCCAGCCACTCCCGAACGACGAATTGGTCAGGAAACCGTTGGCCGGAACCTTGATACGCTGACAGCTATCGCCGCTGGCCTTGAAGCCCCGGTCGCAGGTCCAGCCGGCCCCGGATGACGACTTCGCCAGGTACCCGTTCTCCGGAACAATGATCCGCGCGCACTGTTCGTTCTCTACGCGAAACCCCCGGTCACATTTCCAGCCATTGCCGCGTGAATTCAGGTAGCCGTTGGCCGGCACTATGGTCTCGACGCAGGCTTCCCGCGTGTCGCGGTAACCGAATTCGCAGTGCCACCCTTTACCGTAGGATGCGCCACTCGCGTAGCCATTGTCGGGCACAACCAGCGGGCCCACTTGTGTGGCCGCAATGCCAGGCATAGCAAACAGCGCAGAGAGGATTAATAACAGTCTGCCGTTTTGGGCAACCATCGATGAGTATTGCATGGGTATACCCCTGAGCATTAAGGAGCCTCTTCTATTCTTGAACGCGCATCTTGGGACCGAAATGCACAGCTTCATCGTTTCAGATCTTGGCAATAGAACAACTATTACCTGCGATCTGAGCCTTGAATCTGTGCATTTCACCCACCAATCTGCACCGTCCAGAATAGATCAGAGGCTCCTTAAGAAGACCAGTGGCCGCTGTTGAAAGTGCTGACCGCAATAATTTGGCCTTCAAAGGAAGAGAAATTCAGCCACTTGATCGCCTGCACGGCACCGGCCGAATCCGCCATTTCCACTAACCCGAAACCGCGCCTGTCACCAGACAGATCGTCTTTCATAACCGCCGCGAACGCTACGAGCCCAAAACGACTGAACCTGTCCAGCAGGTCATTATCGGTTATGTGAGGCGAAAGGTTACCAAGGTGAGATTTCGCAGTCATGATTCCTCCTTAAGCAGACATGCCGCAAAAGGAGAGAAAAGGGAGAGCCCCTTGGTTTCGATGAACGGCTTGATTAGCAGTTTTGAGTGTACGCCCTTATCAGCGGGTGCGTTGAAGTATCTGCTGTGCTGAGGCGAAACCTGTTCCCCGTCAGTGCTCCTTGGCGGCTGCATTATCTGGTATGCCGCTTAGGGAGCCTCTGATCAATTCGTGAACGTGCATCTTGGGACTGAACTGCACAGCTTCATCGTTGCAAATCTTGGCAATAGAGCAACTATTACCTGCAATCTGCCCCTTGAAGCTGCACATTTCACCCTCCAATCTGCTTCGCCGACAGAATAAAGCAGAGGCTCCTTAGGTTGACCCGGAGCCACTTCGCACACTGTTTCCATACCGGAAATTAGTGAACCGATGATTTGTAACGTCAGTGTGCAACTTGAGAGCACTGGGCTTACTGCTCTCTTCATAGGGCTCTCATCGGAACGCCATACAAGATATATGCGTTCGAAGCTGCACAATTCGGCTATGGGCTACCGCTTTTCCTGCTCCGGCCAGGCACATGCGGTTCGTAATACTTGTGGGCATGTCAGCAGTTGCCAGGCGTTACCTGCTCGGGATGCGAGTCCTGTAGGTATTGCAGGTGGCCGTTTGGACGGTGTTTTACGCATGGTACTTTCACCCAGCGAAACCGCGCCGGTCCGTCGGGACGCTCGACGCACACCCCATCGAGAAACAGCATACGGAACTGGAAGAGAGCGTCGAGCGCACTGCCGAAGCACTGGATCAGCGTGATCGCGCCGGTGTTTGCCGTGCTGGGTTTGTAGCCGGCTTTTCGGATCAGATGCGTGGTCAGGGCGCGGTAGGCGATGCCGAGCACCCGGCTCATGACCGCCGGGCGGGGGGGGTCAGGGCCGCTTTGCCGCTGACCACGATCACGGTCTACGAAACCGTCTTCAACCGTCTGGGCATCGGCCGGGACGGGGCGGACAAAGGCCAACTGTTTTCCGCGCCCGACAGGAAACGCTCCTGCCAGCCTTCCACCTCAGCCACCGTCAGGCCTTACTTGCGGGCGGTCTCATGCGCCGAGGTCTCCCCACGTAGAATGCTCAACACCAAGGCCGCGCGGCGCTTCGCCATCCAGCGCTGAACCGGTTTATCTGTTGCCGTTATCCACCTCCATCTGGCACCTGCCAGCATGTCTAAAGGGTGGTTTGGCTTTCAAGGGGAGCAAGATACACGGGCGCGATCTGGGCCAACACCGCGTCGACGCACAGGTTGACGGTTGCTCGATGATCTGGAGGATACTCGCCCATCTCCGGGAAAAGGGCGTTAATGCTTCATACTACTCCGAGGCAAAGGATTCAATGTCGGCGCAGGAAGGCAGTTCCTGACAGATCCGACGCTGGCTCTAAGTTGGGGTCAAAGCCTCGCGATAGGACCAAACGCCGGCGCGGCGCCCGTTCCCTCAGTAACCATCGTCGTCGGGAGAAATGTGAAACTCTCCTGCGACATAGTCGAGCTGCGCCTGCATCTTCTGGTTGAATATCTTGTTGATGGGTTCGGCCGGCTTCATGCGCCAGACCTTTGAACGCGACGCCAGCGTCTCCGCCAGTTCCCACTTGTATTGAAACCGCCCACCGAACAGTCCGGCCACGGCATCGATCTGGGCTTCAGTGAGATAGTATCGATCGAGGTCGGCGAACTTCTCCGCGCTGATCTCGGTTTCGTAGATCGTTGCCGCCTCGATGACCTTGTCCTGCTGCGCAGAGGTCAGGGTGGTGGTCTCGCGCAGCCGGTTGCGGAATTCCACCGCGGGACTGATGACTTCGTCTTTCAGTTCACCGACGTGCTCTGTCGGGACGCCCTCTTCCTGCAGACGCGCGATGACCGCATCGGTCACGGAAAAAGTCACGGTTTCAAACACCTGCTGCTTGAACACGTTCTGCACCACGAACAGCAGGCCGAACGACAACAGCGCCGCGATGACGGGGGTCGCCACCCAGCCGCCGGCGATGTTGAGCAGAACCCCCCAGCGGATCTGGCGGGCGCCTTTGAGGCCTTTCAGGAGTCCGATACCGATGATGGCGCCCACCACCGCCTGAGAACTGGACACCGGAATGAGCGGAATCGTGGGCAGGCCGGTTTTGACCAGGAAGTGCTCCAGGCCAGTGGAGGCAAAAATGAACAGCACCAGTGAACTGGCGAGAACAACCACGAAAGCGGCCACCGGCGTCAGCGGCATGAGGCTGTTGCCCACGGTCAGCATCACCCGCTTCGAGTAGGTGAACACCCCGACCGCGATCGCGACCGCTCCGAGCAGGAACAACTGCTGCACCGAACTGAGCCGAAACAGCTCACCCACCTCGATGTCACTGAAGGGCGAGGACGATACGAAGACACCCATCACGTTGCCGATGTTGTTGGCGCCCAGGCTGTACGACCCAAAGGCGCCGGCCAGCACCAGAGCGATACGGGTATACATGTCCAGACTCAACAAGTGCATGCGGGTCCAGCGAATCACAAAGACGGTCACCTTGTAGAGCAGGGCGCCGAACAGGGCGCCGAGGATCGGCGCCGCGATCCAGGTACCGACGATCTTGGTGAGCGCGCCCAGGTCGGTGATGGACCCGGTGAACCAGTTCCAGCCGACGATAGCCCCCACCACCGCCTGCGTGGTCGAGACCGGCAGCT
>Ga0316193_10001377_pt1 | contig 16302 bp, 13 predicted proteins | sample MerIslsedime2_MG_FD_207735 | JGI IMG/M metagenome (GOLD analysis project Ga0316193, IMG submission 207735) | Coastal sediment microbial communities from Maine, United States - Merrow Island sediment 2 | ecosystem: Environmental > Aquatic > Marine > Coastal > Sediment | place: USA: Maine...
GCGAAAACGAAAAACCCTCGACCTTTGCGGGCCATGGCGGCTCTATGTCGGGACGGTTGACCATACCCCACAGCAGCACCGTCAGGCCGCCCATAAGCAGGGCGATCAGCAGACTGGCACGGTTCATTGGCGGGCTCTCATTATATTAGCGGTCGCTAATATATATCAAAGCAACCCCTGGTTACAGCGCCAGAAACGACTTACATGAAGCGCATCACACCCGCGGACAGCGCCTGATCTGGACTGTGAACCAGGTCATGTCCGACACCGCCTGAAACCCTCCCGTGGTGGCGATATTCGTCCTCGGTAGCCGCCACGGCCTCCAGTATGGCGCTGATTGACCCATGGCGGTGGTGGGGAAAAGTCGACCGGCGCTTGTAGCGGTGATCGCCGAAATCATTGCCGCCGTCCCCAACCCGGCCCGGAGTGACGCGAAACCGGAGGGCGTTTCCGTTCATCGGTCAGACGACCATAATGTGACCATGGCTTGGTTAACTCAGCAGCTTTTCCTCAGATGCAGACTCGCGCTAAACGTTTGAGCCCGCTTTCGCGGCGGCGCAATGCCGTTTATCAAGGCACGGTGTGCGGGGCGCGCCCAAGGTTTTTGTCGGGCTTATTGACGTGTGGTCTCGTGCTACTCGGCTTGGCCGCCGCTGTCTCGCGGAGTGACGAGGGCAGCCGAAACCCCAGTTTCGCGCGCATCGATCAGGAAGTTCAGGCGATAAAGCAGGAAATCCTGGACATAAATCGCGATCTGTCCTCACTGGAAGAAGAACTACTTTATCCGCCTGAGCACCGATTAACGGTTTTCCTGTCGTTAAGCAGTGGGACGACTATGGACCTTAAAACTCTCAGGATTTACCTTGATGAAGATACGTTGGTGCATCACAAATATAGCAACGCTGAGATGGAAGCCCTGCGAAAAGGGGGGGTTCACAAGGCCTACATTGGTAGCATCCGGAAAGGCAAGCATGTTCTCCAAGCGCAACTGGGGGGAACGGATAGAAAGGACCGGGTGTTCGATATTGTGAATAGCGCTGCATTTACAAAGCGGCAAAGCACGAAATACGTCGAGCTGCGGGTGTCGGAATCAAGCCTGCAGCGCTTACCACGATTGACTATTCAGAGTTGGTAGCGCGTATGTCCGGACAACATTTGCGAAAATCTGCTCTTGCCTTGGCTGCGACCGCCCTAGCGGTGATGCTTTGGTCGAGTAAATCGGGACACGCCGGCACCCCGGAAGGCAATCGCGAACACCTACAGGATCTACTCTATCGTGAGGCCTTGTTCCATCACTATCAGAGAGATAATTTTTCGGCGATTACTCACCTGGAGGCAGCACGCGACAAACAGCCGAAAAAGGAACCGCTCACCGACACAGAACTCCTTCTGGTCAGAATGAAATTAGCTTTCGGCGTGCATGAGAATGCCGATCGGGTGCTGCGCCGTTTGCGCGAGGAAGACATTCCGGAGGCCCAAACCAACACCGCATGGTATGAACTGGCGGAAACGCTGTTTCGCAAGGGCTACCCAGCGGCCGCAAACGAGGCGCTCAACAGTCTGCGGGGCAGGGTGCCCGAGGATATCGCCGGCAATGTGCAACTGTTGCGCGCCAACGTGCTGATGGCGTTGCGCCGTTACGCAGAGGCGGCACGAGCGCTTGAGAACTGGCGAGGACCCCGGGCGTTGGCGAGTTATGCGCGCTTCAATCGTGGGATAGCGCTGTGGCGGGCGGGGAATCAATCAGAGGCCGTCAGTTCGCTGGAGCTGGTGGCCGATACGCGTGCTGAGGACGAGGAAGGACTCGCCCTCAAGGACAGGGCCAATCTGACACTCGGATATATCGCGCTCAGGGGCGAGGATCCGGGGCAGGCGCGAGAGCATTTCAAAAAGGTCCGCCGGCAGGGCCCCTATGCGAACCGAGCGCTGCTTGCGCTCGGTCTCGTAGAGCAGGCACAGGGTCGCCCTGACGAGGCGTTGTCGGTCTGGATGACGTTGCGCGACCGTGCGTCGGCGGATCCTGCCGTGCAAGAGTCTTATTTGGCGGTCCCTTATGCGCTTCGCGAGCAACGAGCACCGAAGGCAGCACATCATTATGAACAAGCCGTAGCGTCATTCTCCCGCGAACTGGAGGAAGTGAACGTCGCGCGAGAAACCGTGCAAGAGGAAAAAAATCTTGATCGTTTACTGCGAAATGCACGCGCGTCCGGCGCCGTGGGCAGTCAGCGAGACGAGGCCTCAGCGAAACATCCGGAGTCGCGCTATCTGGGTCGCCTGATAGCCAGTCGCCGTTTTCAGGAAACTTCGCTGGGACACCTCGACCTGCTGGCGATGCTGGCCGATCTGGACCAGAGCTTGCAGGACATGAACCGGCTGGCGAACGTCGAGCCGCAGTCCACCCCCCAAAAGAAGAGAAGGAATGCAAGGGCATCGCAGCGCGCAGCGGACCCAGGCACCGAGCCCGACCCTGGCACTGCAAGCGATCGCGCCAATCACAATCCCCGTTCGGCGGTGCAGGCGCCATCTTCCGAGGAGTTGGAGTGGCAGCAGGCGCCGGGGCTTGAGCGACCTTCGCGTGACATTCCTGTACTGCCAGAGATCGAGTTGCCGCCGGACGCTGACTACAGAGCATTGCCGAACTCAGACCCGAGCGGTCTTCCCGAATCCGAGGTCATCTGGCTTCCTCCGGCGCCGGAAGCCATAGGCTCGGACGACGTAGACCGGTTACCCCTCGCGCCCGACGTCGTATGGCTGCCGCCGGCCAGCAACTTTCTTCCGCTAACCCACAAGGATTTTGCCTATCCTGATCTTGCGCTACCGGAGGAATCCCCAACGGACTCGGCGCGCCGTTTGGTGCGGCGATCGACGCAAGCCGGCCCGGATTCTGACGTTCCGCCCGATACCGGGTTGGCGGAAAACGCATTGGGCGGATTATCTGCGGCCTTGGGCCAAACCAATGACCGAATAGCACAGATCGCACGTAAGGCGAGGGATCGACGGAGTGGCGTAAAGGACTATCGAGCCCTTATTGAGGCGCTCCAGGAACGAGCTCGGAGGTTGCGCAAGCGCATTGCCGCCGCCATTGAACTTTACGAGCGCTACGCCAAAGCCCTGATCATCGACGAATTGGAGGACCGCCGGAGTCGGCTGGAGGACTACCTCCAGCAGGCCCGCCTGGAACTCGCGAAGACCTATGACCTCGACACCGATCTGCCAAGATAAAGGCCCGTTGTTCGGGCTGATCGCGGTTCTCACGTTGCTGACCGGCTGCACCAGCCAACCCGCGCTTGAATCAGAGGCCGCAAGCGAGCGCCCCGGTAGGTCGGCAGCACCGATTCCCGTCGACACCACCAAATCGATACAGGTGCGCCGAGAGCAGGCGATCGCCGCTTACCTCGACTACCTGGAGCGCTATCCCTCGTCTCCGGAAAGGTTTCAGATCGAACGACGCCTTGCAGACCTCATGCTCGACAGTGCCGCAGAACTGGCGGCCACAACCGAGACCTCTGCCGGTAGTGCTATGCAACGCGGCGCCTCTCGAGATAAACGCCTCGCCGCTGCGATTGACATTTACCAAAGTCTGCTTCGTCAGAATCCCCAGGCGCACAACGACACGGAACTCATGTATCAGTTGGCGAGAGCCTATGACGAAAACGCCCAGCCAGACCAAGCCATGGCCATTTTCGAACGCTTGATCCAAGACTCCGCCGGGACCGAAAATCGCTTATACGCGGACGCGCAATTCAGACGGGGTGAGATTCTATTCGGCCGGGGATCCTTTCTGCTGGCTGAGAATGCCTATCGCGCTGTCGTGAAATTGGGTGATTCCGTGGCGGTGTTCGAGCAATCCATGTACAAGCTCGGCTGGAGCTTGTTCAAACAGGCTCGATACGTCGATGCGCTACAGGTTTTTTTCTCTATGCTGGACCGCAAGACACCATCCAGCGGTTCTTTCAGTGCCTACTTGAGCACGCTGTCAAGCGCCGAACACGAACAAATCAGCGATGTGTTGCGTGCGATCAGTCTGTGCTTCTCTTACCTGGCTGGCGCGGATTCCATCACCGCGTATTTCGGCGCTCATGAAGGACGCACCTACGAGCGCCGAGTTTATCGGGACCTCGCCGATCTGTACGAACGAAAGGAGCTCTTCACCGACGCCGCCGTGACCTATCTGGCCCTTGCCGAGCGCGCGCCGCAGGATCGCCGAGCGCCACGTCTGTTCGTCGAGTCGATTCGTCTCTACGGTCAGGCGGGATTGGTAAACAAAGTCCTGGAGACTCAGGCGGCATTCGTTAGCGGCTATGGTCCAGCGAGCGAATTCTGGGAACAGCGTTCCCTGTCGGCATGCCCAGAGATACTGGCGTCCCTGCAATCGAGCCTCGTTGACCTGGCCGACTATTATCATGAGCAGGCGCTGGTGACGCACCAGGAGGCCGATTTCCGCGCAGCCGAACGTTGGTACCGCACCTATCTGGCGTGGTTCGACGACGCGCCACGCGCCGGTGAAATGCATTATCAGCTCGCAGAACTCCTCTTCGAAGGCGGCCAATACTCCTCCGCCGCCGTAGAGTTCGAGCACATCGCTTACGAGCGCGCAGGCCATGCCCAGGCGGCGGAGGCCGGACTATCTGCCATTGTTGCCTACGAAAGATCGGACGAACGCGGCGGTGGCGCGGACGCCCCGGCCGAGAACACACGCAAGACGGCCAGCGCCGTCCGTTTCGCCGAGACCTACTCGGACCACCCCAAGGCCGCTGCCGTATTCAGACAGGCTGGTGTGGCGTTGCTCGAGCGGAACCAAGACCGCACAGCAATTCGAGTATGTGAAACCCTGTTACAGACATCCAAGCCATCGTCTACCGCGCTGCACCAGGCCGTTTGGTCCGTATTGGCTCAGGCCCGCTATAAGATGGGCGACTATGCGGACGCCGAACAGGCGTATCGGGAGGCCATTGGCCTGACAGAACCCAGTGATACGCGACGAAATGCGCTAAAAAAAGGCTTGGCGGCTGCAGTATACAGGCGCGCCGAGGCACGGCTTGCAGAAGGTGACGAACGTGCATCAGCGGCACTGTTTTTGCGTGCTGCAAACGCCGCACCGGGTACGTCTGTCGCCGTGACCGCCGAGTATGATGCCGCGTCCGCGCTGTTGGCGTCGCAGCAATGGAAAGACGCGATCAGGGTACTGGAGGAGTTCCGCACAGATTATCCCGCCCACGCGTTACGGCAAGAAGCCACGAAAAAGCTGGCGTTCGCTTATATCCGCGACGGCAGGTACTCAGACGCGGCCGCCATCTATCGACAGCTTGGAACGAGTGCCGGAGAAGACACATTGCGTCGTACCGCATTGGTGCGGGCCGCAGATCTGTACCAGCAAGGCGGTGACTTTCCGCAGGCGATCGAGTCCCTCGCTCAGTACGCCAGGGAGTTTCCTCAACCGGCTATTGAGGTGATCGAGGTGTATTGGAAACTGGCGGCATTCGAAAAAGCCCGCGGCGAAAGTGGCCAACGCCGGTATTGGCTGCAACAAGTGATCGATGCCGAACGCTCGGCCGGCGATGCGGCCAACGCTCGCATGCGCACATTGGCCGCACAAAGCACACTCGAGCTCGCAGGGTATCAGATCGATTCGTTTCGTCGCATGCGTTTGGTCGAGCCGCTAAAGGCCAGCCTCGGAAAAAAGCTAAGCGCAATGCGGCAGGCGCTCAACATGCTTGAAGCGGCCACCGGTTATCAGATTGATTCGGTCAGCTCCGCGGCGACGTACCAAATCGCGAACCTCTATAGAAAACTCAGTGTGGCCTTACGCGCCTCAGAGCGTCCAGCCGGTCTCGGCTCGGACGAGATGGCGCATTACGAGCGCCAACTGGAAGAGCAGGCAGCGGGATTCGAGTACAAAGCGATAGAGGTTTACCGAACCCATTTGCGCCGCGCCTCGAAAGGTCAAAGCGACCGCTGGACCGAACTGAGCCTAAAACGGCTCGATGAGCTACGGCCTAAACTAGCTGTCGAGGAGGAAAAGCGTGCACCTGCCGCCGCAGCGCCGAAATAGACCACTGGCGTTTCCTGGCTGCGCAGTCCGGTCTGGCTTCAGACCCATGCGACCCGAAAGCACTGGCAAACGCCGGATGCGCCTCCAAAATACTATTCACTGCGGCGTGTCGCTCCCGAACGTCTGCCGGCTTCTCAGCGCTGGATGCAGCACCGATTGTGCGACAATCATGTCACTCACCGGGCGCAGAGGTGCCACCCACGGCGAGCTTGCACAAAGAGAGAAAGACACAATGAATACCAGATATCCTGTTGTCTGCTTGGTGCTGTCATTCTTTCTGGCCGTTGCAGCCTCAGCGTTGGGTCAGGAGAATCTAGAGCAGGATGAGCTCTCGATTCGTGGCAATCGCGCCTTGCCGAAGACTTTGTATATTGCGCCATGGAAACGTCTGGGCACCCCCCTCGAGGGCGACGCGTTGAACAGTCGCCTTGAGGATAGAATGGACCCGGTCGAGCAGGACCTTTTTCGGAAAGAACTGGAACTGCATCAGGACGGCTACATTCTGGATTGAATCATCGCGCAATTTACAGATCCCACAAACGACCTGGAGATCTCTGAGCTTATAAACGAGACGTTCCGTTTTACTGAGTAAAACGTTTGTTGGCCGACATGCCCGAGCAGGGGGGCACCGTAGAAATTTTCGTGCTCTACGATCCTTGGTTCGCAAGGAAGCCTAGCCCGAGTTCCCGGCCACCGGCGACTTTGTAAGACCAGCGTGTCGTATTGAACTGCGATTAACACGTAGAGGTATACGAAATGGAAGCGCTCTATACTGCGTTGAGTTTTTTCCAAACGGGCGGCATGTTCATGTACCCGATCGCTTTGATCTTGGCGATTGGCGTGGCCATCATTATCGAGCGTTATGCCTATCTGACGGTCGTCGGCATCAACAATCGGCGAATATGGAAGCGAATCCTGCCTTTAGTGCAGGACGGCAAGTACGAGGTGGCTGGGGAACTTGTCGGTCAGTCGAATGCTGCCATGAGTAAGATTCTCGGTTACGGCCTGCAGCGCGCCGGAGCCGGCGGCAACGGAGAAGACGTCCAACTCGCGATGGAAGAAGGTGTGTTGGAATTCATTCCACGGCTGGAGAAACGTACTCATTATCTGGCGACCTTTGCAAACATCGCCACGTTGCTGGGTCTGCTGGGTACCATCATGGGATTGATCGAGGCGTTCTCGGCCGTTGCCGGGGCTGGCCCCGCCGAGAAGGCCAATCTGTTATCGGCGAGCATATCCGTCGCGATGAATACGACGGCATTCGGCCTCATGGTAGCTATTCCACTGCTTCTGGCGCATGCCTTCATGCAGACCAAAACCGGCCGTGTCGTGGATAGCTTGGAAATGGCAACGGTCAAGCTGGCGAATCTCATGTCGTTCGATCCGAAAAGCGTAAGGGATTTGACGTGAGACAGCCGCGCCGGCACTTGGCGGGACGGGGGGCGCCCGAGGTCGACGTCACCGCGTTCCTTAGTCTCATGGTGATTCTCGTACCCTTTCTAATGATGACCGCCGTGTTCTCTCGAATGACGATCCTGGAGCTTGAGGCCGCGGCAAACGCACGCGAGGTAACTGCTGAACTGGATCCGCTTCAGCTTCAGGTGTCGATTCGCGAACGTGTCATCGAAGTGCGTCACAAGGGGCGAAAGGGGCCGCTCCGGTTCGACAGAACGCCAGGCGGCCAGGAGAACCTGATGCTCGCCGAACTTGCGGCAAAGCTGAAAGCGCAGTTTCCGCAAAGTGTGCAGGCGACCCTATTGCTCGAACCACAAATAAGCTATGACGATTTGGTACAGGTCATGGATGCGGTACGCATAAGACCAAGCCGCAACGGGGAAGATGAGCAGCCGACCGAGCTTTTCCCGCAGATCACACTAGCAGAAACACCAGCAAGCAATCATGTGGTGAAGGGCGTGAAATGAACCCGGCCCCACAACCCATACGACGCATACAGCGGCGCCGCGTCAAGCTCGAGGCCCGACCGCAACTCAATCTGGTAGCGCTGATGGATGTCTTTACGCTGCTGGTTTTCTTCTTTCTTGTACATTCGTCAGACGTCGCAGAATCAGCGAATACCCATCTCATAAGCCTGCCTGAATCCGTGGCTGATCTTGCGCCGAGACAGACCGTGGTTATCACTGTCACCAAGGATATGGTCCTGCTACGGGATGAACCTGTCACGTCGGTCGAGTCTTCGCTCAACTCGCCGCAGAATGAGATTGTTCCACTCAGGACTGCGTTGCAGAATATCCGGGAGGCGGGAGGCGCCGGTTCGCTCAACTTGGGCACGTCTACCCGCGAAGTGACTATCATGGGCGACAAATCGATACCCTTTAGATTATTGAAGAAGGTGATGATCACCTGTACACAGGCGGGATTCGGTCGCATTTCACTCGCAGTGCTGCAGAAATCGGGGCAATCGGGATAGATCGGCGTGTTGGCAGCCTATTCGCAACCGATTCTGCCGTGGTCTGGGCCGCAACCAGAGGACCTGCGGTTTCGTCGCATCCTCGGTTCGGTCCTGGCCCTGTTCCTGGTGGGGGGGGCAACCGTACCCTACCTGAGGGTGCCGCAGCTCGAATCGGATCAGGAACCCGTCATGCCCGCGCGCCTGGCGCGAATTATCGCCGAGCCGAATGCACCCGTCTCAGCACCTGTCGCGATATCGCTGCCACGACAGGCAACAGCGCAGCAAGATAAGAGCGCCCAGCGGGCGCCAGAGAATTTACCAGGCAATGTGCCTGCGAAAGTGGCGGACAAGGCGCCGCCGACAACCGCGCGTGGAGTTGCACCACGCCGCAAGCCGGTGGAGAGTATGGGACTCTTGGCATTGAGCGATGCCCTCAACACCCTGCGTAGCGCCACGCCGAATATTGCAGCAGACGTTCGATTGCCAGCCCGAGCCGGAGGCGAAGGCCAATCGCCGGCGCAGAAGACTCAGGCACTTACCGCCGACGTGAACAAGGGCAGCGGCGGAATCGGCGTCGGGATGCCGACCCACCAGCAGGTTCTGGGAGCGAACGGGTCGGGGATCGGCAGTATAACCACCACACGCCGGCAGGGCGACGTTGACGATCGGGTGGGCACGTCGGCAGCGCAAGAAAAACCCGGAGGTCGCCGCGGGAACATCCGAACCGAAGAGGAAATCCAGGAGGTTCTTGACCGCAACAAGCGCGCGATTTACCGGATTTACAATCTTGAACTGCTTGCGGATCCGGGCCTGCACGGCAAGATCGTCGCCAGCATTACGATCGCGCCGTCTGGCAAAGTAAGCGATTGTAGGATTGTCTACAGTGAGCTGGGCGCACCTTCTTTTGAGAAGGAGCTCGTCGCACTCATCAGGCGAATCGATTTCGGTCCAAAGCCGGGAGTGCCAACAGTAACAACGAGAGTGCCAATCGAGTTCTTTCCAACTTGAAGGGCCGATATTGCTGGAGAAGAGAGACCAATGGGGCAAACATCGGGGAAGAAGTCCAATGCACGCCTGACGCCAGTCACGTCGGACACCCCCATTTCTCCGTTTGACCGATACTCTCTGCGTTTGATTCAGGATTGGTGCGTACCATGCGTGAGCGACTCGGTGATACTGGCGGAGCGGGTCGTTGAGGGCGGCAGAAAAACCAATGAAATCTCATCGCCACTTTAACTGTTTGCGTATTGTTGGCTGGGCTTGTCTGTTGCTGTCGTTACGGTGCTGGGGCGTAGAGGACCCCAATTACGCTCTCGATTGGAGCCAGCTCTTGGAAGCACCGGATGCCGTTCAGCTTACTGCACTGGCTTCCCGCTATGAAAACGGCCAGGGGTTCCGCCATGACTACGCCCGGGCGAGGCAGCTCTATTGTGCGGCGGCGCGGCTCGGTCACCTACCCGCGCAGCGACGGCTCGCCTGGTTTTATGCCAATGGAGTGGGTGCGCCTCAGGACAAAGACCTGGCCGGGGCTTGGCTAAAAGCAGCCTCTGTTAAAGGGGATATGCAGGCACGAAAATTCCTCGCATTTATCGGCCACCCCGACCCTGAGAGGCAACCTCGATGCACTTACCTGAGTCGATTCGATGAATATGCCAGGCTCATTATTCCTGCCTCATTCGGACGCAGCGAGATGGATTGGTCAAAAGATGCCGATCTGGCGAGGGGTTTGAGCCGCCCGGCACCACCTCAGATCGCCAACTGGGTAGCTCAGCTGGCGCCACGATATGGGCTCGACCCCAAATTAATCCTTTCTGTCATCCAAGCCGAGTCAAACTTCAATCCGCGGGCCAGGTCGCACAAAAATGCCCAGGGCCTAATGCAATTAATCCCAGACACTGCCACCCGTTTTGGGGTAAAGGACATTTCGCACCCGATTCAGAATCTGCATGGAGGAATGGCCTACATGCGGTGGCTTCTCGCCTATTTCCGAGGCGATCTCCGGTTGGCCCTCGCCGGCTACAATGCCGGTGAAGGGGCGGTTGAAAAGTATCGCGGAGTCCCACCTTACAAGGAGACAAAGAACTATGTGCGGAAGGTTATCCGAAGCTATGGAAAAACCACCCACCCACACGTGGAACAGGTGGTCGCACCCTCGCGGATCCTCTCCGACAGCCTAGCAAAGCGGTCGCGTCGTTGAGGACCTGACCTGCCAACGACAAAGGGCCAGATAGCGCCTGGCTTCTGCAGGCGAGAAACCGCAGGTGGCTTTTTGCCCAGCGAACGGCATGGCCTGACATGGTTGCATTGGTCTCGCCAGGTGTCGATGGTTGATCGTGCAGGAATCGAACCTCGCACCGATGGGACTAACTTCACTATGTTCAGCATCGCAACCTTTGCCGGCCTTGGCGTATCGAGATGATTGGCCCATTTTTCTAACCACTCGGCACCCTCCACCGTATATCGGTGGAGATCATAAACACGGACGCCCCCACCGCAGTAAGTTGGGAGTTCGCGCGGCTCTCGAAAGGTTGAAGCCTTCGCTCCGCCCCCGTGGATCGCTGTCAAACCTTTGGCCTCGGTTTCTCCGCCCAATTCAACCAGGAGAATCCAGGCAATTGGGAGAGTCGCTTTCCCTTGTAGAGGGTGAGGGTCAGGATGACCGCGAGAGTGACAAGATGCAGCTCGGGATAACGGATCAAAGCGTGACCCAGCTCCTCATAACGGACGATGGGTATGCACAACACTGCCAACAGCAAGGTCCAGGCAAGCCGGAAAACGGCCGTGTGCAATCCTTTCTCGTCGAGCAGCGAATAAAAGCGATCGACCAGGGATGCCAGGATGACAATAGGGAGCAGGACAAGCTGACCACCCATCCCGATGTCGAAGTAATCCATCAAGCTGGCACTCGCACCGATACCCAGTGCGACCAGGGTAAGCACCAGGGAAAGACGTGGCACCCGGCTGAGTTCACCCGGGATCACGGCACGACCTCCGACACCCAGCAACAAGACCACGGCGAGAACCACGGCCGCAGACTGCCACGGCACATACACCAGCGATAGGGCCAGCAGCGTGGGGGTGAACACGCCGAACGAGCGGATCCCTATCACCTCGTTGAACACCGCGGTCAACAGGGCACCGAACGGCAACAGCATCAGCGCAGCCAGCATGATACGTGTATCGAGAGGGAGACGCGTCAGATCCAGGATCTCGCGCCAGTCTTCGTGGGTCGATTCAGCCAGGTCCAGCAAAGGGTCTGCGTTGGCGATTGAATACTCGACCCCGTAATCGCTTGTCGCGGAAAACCCGACCACATCCCTCACTCCTTTGACGAATGGCAGATAGTTGGGGGGCAGGACCTCGCGGTAACCAAACGCCGGATCGAATGGCTTCCATCGATCCGACTGATAGACCTCTACCCAGAAGTGCAGCGAGGCCGCCGCCGATTCCCGAAGCACAAGGCCCTTCACCAGGCGCGCAGGGATACGCGCCGCCCGACACAACGCGACCATGGTATAGGCCCTCTCCCTGGCGTTTGCACGCTTGCCGCTCAGTATTTCGGGTACGTCTAGCAGGCCCTCGTCCTTACGCTCGCGCAACATCCGGACCTCGTCGTAGAACTTGTCCGGCAATGACGCATTCTCACCCGCGTCGGACGCCAGCTTCGCTGCGAGCCCGACCACGTCCGGGTGCTCGATCTGCAACACCGGGTGGTCGCGCAGGTATGTCTCGCGGGTCTCGGCGTCGAGAGGCTTGCCGCTGCTGTCCGCGCCCAGCCTGGGCGTTGCGCTTGCATGCACGCTGAAGACGGCAAGGATGGAAAGGTTCCCGTCTTTCGACGCTACAAAGGAAATCCGGCGTACTGACTCTGCCCCCTCGAGCTGGCGAAAGCTCTGCCGCCACGCCACGTGGCTGATGTTCTGGCCAATCACCCGCAGGAAGCGGGTGTTCAGAGGTGCCGCAATCTCGACGGATGTCTTGCCGGCAACCGCGCTGGCCCGGATGCTCAGCTCTACATCCCATAGCCGGTCGCCAGGGGCTGCCGCCGCCTCCGGCTCGACCGTGTAGCGCCACGCTGTTAGGATCAAGCCGGCCAGGATCAGGACGACAATCATCCATCGCAATGAACGGTGATCTTCCGGTCGGGCGGCGTCTTGCTTGGTGGTGGCCATGCTGAATATCGCTGGTTGAATTCATCAAATCATGCATCAAAGAAACGCCTGAGAGTACCGATTGCTTAGCCTTTTTTGAGCGCGCGCCTTGCGGGATGATTTCTCAATGAGCCGACCATATTCCCGGTGCCTTCTGATGCTATCCCGCCCCCTGTGCGGACTGCTCCTTTTTGCGGCAGCCACAACAGTCGCCGGCGCCGGGGAAGGAAAAATCATCGGTTGGATTGAACAGGTTTCAGTCACCAGCGATGCTCTGCTGCTGGAGGCCAAAATCGATACCGGCGCCGACTACTCATCGGTGCATGCTGAAGATATCCGTCAATTCACGCGCGACGGCTCGCAGTGGGTGGAGTTCACACTGCTGGACCAAAGCGGCGAGAGGCATGTCCTGCAAAGGCCGCTGGAACGTGTCGCCAGGATCAAAAAGAAAACCAGCGGCTTTCAGGAGCGCCCCGTTGTCATGCTGGAAATTTGCGTCGGCGATGTGCAACGCATGGCGCAGGTAAATCTTGCCGAGCGTGGTCACTTTAAATATCCAGTGCTGCTGGGCAGAAGCTTTCTCAGCACCGGCTATCTGGTCGATTCAAGCGCCCAGCATCTGCTCCCGCCCACCTGCCACTGAGCCTGCAGGCCAGCCGGCATCCCTGCCATGACCCCGAAGTCCGGCCCCAAATCTCTGCCGCCCATGGAGGCAGATGATAATATCCGCGGCCTGATCGGCATCCCCCGCGCCGATCGACAGCGTCCGACATCAACCACCGAGACAGGCAGACCCAAGGCTGCATGAGCGACAGCAACGACCAGCACACCCCGATGATGCGCCAGTACCTGAGCATCAAGGCCGAGCACCCGGATCGGCTGGTTTTCTATCGCATGGGTGATTTCTACGAACTGTTCTTCGATGACGCGCGCCGAGCCGCTCAGCTGCTCGACATCACCCTGACCCGGCGCGGCAAATCCGGTGGCGAACCCATCCCCATGGCGGGTGTGCCGTACCATGCCGCAGAGAGCTATCTGGCCAAGCTGATCAAGTTGGGCGAATCAGTGGCAATCTGTGAACAGATCGGCGACCCGGCCACCAGCAAGGGCCCGGTCGAACGCCGGGTCATGCGCATCGTCACGCCGGGCACGGTGAGCGATGAGGCGCTGATGGACGAGCGCAGCGACAACCTGCTGGCCGCCCTGCTGGAAGAATCTGGTCACTTTGGACTGGCCTGGCTGGACCTTACCGGTGGACGCTTTCATGTCCAGCAACTCGATGACGCCGAGGCCCTGGCCGGCGAGCTGGAGCGCCTGCGCCCTGCCGAACTCCTGCTGCCCGAGGACCAGGCCGCACCGCCTCGGCCGGGAGGGGGTAGCGGCATCACGCGACGCCCGCCCTGGCATTTCGAGCATGACAGCGCCGTGCGGCTGCTCAACCAGCAACTGGGAACCCATGACCTCAGCGGATTCGGCTGCACCGGCCTGCCGCTGGCGATCGGTGCCGCAGGTGCCCTGCTGCAGTATGTTTCGGATACCCAACGCAGCGCCCTGCCGCACATCACGCGTCTGCAGGTAGACGATCACGCGGACGGCATCATCATCGACGCCGCCACGCGCCGAAATCTTGAACTGGTCGAGGCCGCCTCCGGCAAACGTCAGCACAGTCTGGCCGGGCTGCTCGACAGCACCGCGACCCCGATGGGCGGCAGGCTGCTGCGGCGCTGGATCAGCCGGCCATTGCGCGACCAGAACCGGGTGCGCGAACGCCATGCGACTATCGCCTGCCTGCTCGATCGCCACCTGGTGGAGGCGACCCAGGACCGACTGCGCAGCATCGGTGACATCGAACGCATACTCGCCAGAGTGGCGCTCAAGACCGCGCGCCCGCGCGACCTCGCCGTGTTGCGCGACAGCCTGTCCAGCCTGCCGGAGCTGCAGGCCAGCCTGCGCGATGCCGAGGACCCAGGCCTGCAGGCGCTCGCGGCCGACATCGCCGAACATCCGGAGACACTGGACCTGCTGAGCCGCGCGATCGTCGAGAACCCGCCGGTGGTCCTGCGCGACGGCGGTGTTCTCGCGCCGGGCTTCGACAGCGAGCTGGACGAGCTGCGCGACCTGTCGCAGAACGCCGACCAGTTCCTGGTGGATCTGGAACGCCGCGAGCGCGAGCGGACGGGCATCGAGACACTCAAGGTCAGTTATAACCGTGTGCACGGCTATTACATCGAGATCAGCCGCAGCAAGTCTGAGCAGGCGCCCGCTGAATATATCCGCCGTCAGACGCTCAAGGGCGCCGAGCGTTTCATCACCCCTGAACTGAAGGCCTTCGAAGACAAGGTGCTGTCTGCGCGCGAACGCGCACTGCAGCGCGAAAAGATGCTTTACGAGCAGCTGCTGGAATCCCTGATGTCTCCCCTGCCCGCACTGCAGCACAGCGCGGACGGCATCGCCCGGCTGGATGTGCTCAGCTGCTTTGCCGAGCGCGCCCAGCGCCTCGATCTGTGCCGGCCTGTCTTTCGCGATGAACCCGGCCTGGCGGTGAGCCGCGGGCGCCACCCGGTGGTCGAGCAGGTCAGCGAAACACCCTTCGTGGCCAATGATCTGACAATGGATGATCAACGCAACATCCTGATCATCACCGGACCGAATATGGGGGGAAAATCCACCTTCATGCGCCAGTCGGCGTTGATCGTGCTGATGGCCTATGCCGGCAGCTATGTCCCGGCATCGAGCGCGGAACTCGGGCCGTTCGACCGTATCTTCTCGCGTATCGGAGCCTCCGATGATCTCGCCGGCGGCCGCTCGACCTTCATGGTCGAGATGCAGGAGACCGCCAATATTCTGCACAACGCCAGTGCGAGATCACTGGTACTGATGGATGAGATCGGTCGCGGCACGAGCACCTTCGACGGGCTGTCCCTTGCCTGGGCCTGTGCAGTGGAACTGGCCACGCGCATCCGTGCCTTCACCCTGTTCGCCACCCACTATTTTGAACTCACCACCCTGCCGGATGAGCACCCGGGAATCGTCAATGTGCACCTGGACGCGGTCGAACACGGTGACGGGATCGTCTTTTTGCACACGGTACGCGATGGGCCCGCCAACCAGAGCTACGGCCTGCAGGTGGCGGCGCTTGCCGGGGTACCCCGCAAGGTCATCGAGTTGGCACGCAAACGCCTGCGGGAACTGGAGCAGGCCGCACAGCAACATGCCCAGGCGGAATCCAACCAGCTGTCGCTGTTCCGGCAACAGTCGGAGCAGGAACAGCCGCATGGTGGCGACCCACTGCGCGAACGCCTGGCCGACCTCGACCCTGACCAGTTGACGCCGCGCCAGGCACTGGATGCCCTTTACGAACTGCACGCCTTGCGCGATGCTGACTGAGGCCAAACTGCCCACAAGAGGATAAATGATGACCTTCGTCGTCACCGAGAACTGCATCAAATGCAAATACACCGATTGCGTCGCGGTCTGCCCGGTCGACTGCTTTCACGAAGGACCAAACTTTCTCGCCATCGACCCCGACGAGTGCATCGATTGTGCGCTGTGCGAGCCCGAGTGCCCGGCCGAGGCGATCTTCGCCGAAGACGATGTCCCAAAGGATCAGCAGCATTTCACGGCACTGAATGCAGAACTTTGTGCCATCTGGCCGGTTATCACCGATCAGAAACCACCGCCCGAAGATG
>Ga0316193_10001380_pt1 | contig 16281 bp, 13 predicted proteins | sample MerIslsedime2_MG_FD_207735 | JGI IMG/M metagenome (GOLD analysis project Ga0316193, IMG submission 207735) | Coastal sediment microbial communities from Maine, United States - Merrow Island sediment 2 | ecosystem: Environmental > Aquatic > Marine > Coastal > Sediment | place: USA: Maine...
AAATCGCATCGACCCTTCCCACCAGGGTTTGTGCCCCGGTATAAACTTCGGCGGAATTTGAGATGGTGACCTCAACCAATTCCAGACCGAATTTTTTCATGGCATCGCGGGTCCAGCTGATGCTTTTGACGGAATTTGCGTCTCCGGCGTTATAGATGGTTCCCCATTTTTTGGCTGAAGGGAGCATTTGATGGTACAATTCGATTTGACGCTCAATAGGCCAGGCGTCGGAGATGCCGGTGACATTGGTTCCGGAAGGTCCCATGGTCTTTACAAGTCCGGCATCGACAGGATCTGTTACGGAAGAGTAAACAATCGGATGATTTTTAATCACTTTGACTGCGGCTTGCGACGTCGGCGTGGCAATGGCATGAACCAAATCCAAATCATCATTCTTAAACTTTTGAGCAATGGTTGTGGCATTGGCCATGTCGCCTTGAGCATTCTGATAATCATACTCTGCCTCCAGACCCGCCTCAGCGATGGCTTTTTCGAAGCCTTTCTGGTCTGATTCCAAGGCCGGATGGCTGACGATTACGGTAACGCCGATTTTATAGGTTTTAGCCAGTGCTGTCCCTGAAACCGCAAGAACGGCCGCCATAGCAACAACTAAGACAAATAGGGTTCTCTTTGACATAATACCTCCTTTTATTAAGATGTGAAAAATACAGAATATCGGGCCATAAATTCAACAATGAAAATTCCGACTATTTGGAGTATATATAAAAAAGTTTGATTGTCAATTCAAAATTCAGGAGCCACCGCTTTTACCGCAAAGGGGATTTTGGAGAGAAATTTCCGTCAACGGGCAGCACCGGCTGCGGTGCTGCCTATTCATTCTTTGGCGGGTAAAGGGAGGATATGAATGAAAACCTGGGATGCACGTTGAAAGCAACGGCGGATCAGGACGGAGACGCCACGGAGTTGAATCCTGATCGGCCGGCTGAACAACTGAAACCATATACCTGTAGATTGGAATAAAACTGGGATAAGATTTAGAAGACATGTTACGAATAATTTTCACCAGCCCACCTCGGACCTCTGTCATCTGTCTTCTGTCCTCTGACCTCTGTCATCTGTCTTCTGTCCTCTATTCATAGGCCATAACACGAATCACACCGATGCTGCCGCTTTGATCCTCGGTGCAGGCGTCACTGACGGAAATCACCTTTTGGACCTTGTTTTCGTCGATGAACCGGTTGACCATCGCATCCAGCTTTTCGAGTTCTTTTCGGGTTTCAAATATTTTTAACGGACTGGCAAATGTTTTGACTTTTATCATTCGTAAATAACCTCCTGTCTGGCTCTAATTTATTGTCTTATTGAGTATAAGCTTAATTTCCTGTTTAACAAGACATGACATTAGATCAATCTGGTTTTGTCAATAGTGATTCAAAGGGGGTTTAGAAAGGAAACATGCTGCCGGCGTAAAACTGTAATCCGTCGAAACCGCCGCCACCACCCTCTATACCGGCATCGGAAATGTGCAAATAACGGATGCCCGTCATGAGTCGAGCGTTTTTTGTCACCCGAAAAGTTGCGCCACCACCGCCCAGAAGCCGAAAATTAAACCGACGATTGCCTGCAAAATTGGTAGATTGCTGCTGAAGACCGGCACCTAGTTCTAAATAAAGAGACCACAGGTTGTCATGGCCTTTGATAAGATGACGTCGAAATATGACATCCAGGCCGACCGCAACACCGTTATCGTCGATTCCGGAGTGGATATAGCTACCCAACACATCAATATTGACCGAAAAGTCGTCCATAAAAAAATACCCATAGCCCGAATGCAAGGCATACATCTCCCCTTTGCCCTTATCGAACCCTGCGGCGGATACATAGGTCTGCCACTTACGATGGCCTTTGGAGTATTCTCCTATTGGCTCCCCCGCGGGCTCATTTGGATTTAATTTCACCGTGCCAGGAGCAACTACAGGAGTTGAGCTATTGCTGAAGCTTTTTTTTGAATCCGAGGCTTCAGCTTCCACTTGGAAAAGAATCAAATCAACAACAGCGATCAACACAATTATCATGAAAATTCTTTTAATCATAACTATGTCTGAAAATGAAATAATACGAAGTCGCTTTTTGAGAGATGATTAAGTAAAAATAATGAGTTGAGTGCCATATCCGGGGACATTCCAACAAATAGAAACTTACAATGAGCGAAAATTATTAATATTACATAATCGGAGAGACCTTTGGTTGTCAATGCACATTTTTGTATGGATGGTGAATCTTTTGGTCAATTGAACGTAGCTCACAGTTTGCCTGGGGTTGGATTGCATGCACTGCAATATCTCTCAGGTCTTGACATCATTGAAAACCGTGAGATATACGAGATTTAAATATTGGTACATGATCACCAGCATAATAGTATCGCACAGGACTGCAATCATATTTTGTTGGAATGGCTTTAAATTAGGTCCGCTGTTTTTTCTTAACAAACTATTATCGAGGAGTAGCGCATGAAGATTTTAGGTATTGTTGGAAGTAGCAGAAAAGAGGGCGTTTCCGGTGTTCATCAGCTGGTAACAACGGTTTTGGAAAACACCGACTATGAATATGAGTTAGTCTCATTGCGGGGCAAAAAGATAAGCGGATGCATTGCCTGTCTGGGTTGTGTCAAAGACAACATTTGTAAAGTCAAAGACGACATGACGGAAATACGGCCGTTGATTGCCGAAGCCGATGCTTATGTCATTGGTGCCCCCAATTATTATTCCACCTTGAATGCCATAACACATGCTTTTTTAGAACGCTGGTACCAATTTCGCCACCAGGAGGGTGATACCTTGTGGGGTAAACTGGGTGTTGCTGTGGGAGTGGGGGGCACATCCGGAGCTTTCCCCGCTGATGATATTGAGAAATTCTTCCTGTATAGTTTTATCGAAACCGTTGCCAAAGTTACCGGCCAGGGAGCCGCCTCATGTTTTTCCTGCGGTTTCGGCGAGACATGCAAGGTCGGGGTACCCAATCTGCTTTATGGGGAAGGGGTAAAAATAACCGAAGACATGATTCCAAGGGTCACCAAGCAACCGGAAGTGATGGAAGCCGCCGCTGCCGCAGGCAAACAACTGGGTGAACGGTTGCGAAACGGTCATGATCGCAAGACAGTGACACAAAAAATGCAGCGAACCTTAATGCAAATGTTCGCCGAATCAGCCTAATCCCAGGCTGGTTATGAAAATATCGATCACTTATGTCTTTCTGGGATTTGGCGTGCTCATGAAGGGACCGGCTGTCGTCATCAACATTTTCTGCTCGCTGGCAGCCTATGTCTTATACTCGCGGTGCTGGCGTAATATAAAGTGGGTCAGTTTCATTGTCACTTTGCCGGTGAGTCTTTGTCTGTCCTTGTGGTGGTATAAACGCTTAATCCGCTGATCATACTGATCTGGATTTTTACAGCACCCGCTCAGATGCGTCTTGAAGGTGCCTTTCGGGAATGGAGAATGCTGGCAATTCTGGTGGGCATCGTGACTTGGTCCTGGGTTATGTTGCGTGCCGGCCGACGAAGGACATCTTGGATAACCGCCTGGATAAGCTGCATCATTGCGCTTGCATTTTTTGTGGGTGATATTTATCAGCGTGCGGGTAACATATACCTCTCCCGGAAGTTTGCTGAAAAGGTAGCACATACGGTGCCCGACAACACCCGGTTAGGTACCCTTGACGATCATAATGCCCTTCTATTCCACCTCGGATGGCCCGTGGAATACATCGAAATTGCAAACGCCAACAAATTTCTTGAAAATCCCAATCATTACCTGATTGTTGAAAGAGAATCCAAACTTGAGCAGATCGATGAAAAACTCAGGCGAATTATCGTCTCTGGATACCCCTATCGAAACCGACAATCAGCATATCTTTTGCAAGGCAGACCATTACAAGATAATTCCAGGCTAGAATGATTTTTGCGAGCATTGCTGGAATGGTAATTGGGAGGTGGCTATTATATGATAATCAAGGTAGCCTGCAGTGGTAATATATATCTGCAAGAGATAAACACTTTCAGAATTGCAGATAGGCCCAACAAATCTGTAATTTTGAAAGGCCCAAAAAACTTGTGAGATCATCCATCCCAGTTCTATAGGACTGGATTGCAAGTTATTGTTAGGGCGCAAGGAATTATTTTTAAGCGTTTGATGCAACCCATAATGTGGTGTTCTGAAATATCATCCCTTTGTGTCTTCGTGCCTTGGTAGCACAATTGTAATTTTGAATGAAGTTTCATATAAGAGTTTTTATAAATACTCAATCGGCTCAAGCCCCTTACGTCTTCGCAAGGCTTCCAAAAGGCCCACCGTTCCCGTCATCATATTGTCTCCCCAAGGGGCGCCGAATGTGATCTGCAATTTCGATGGTTCCACCAATCGTCTTTTGGGACCGGTGGCAATGATAATATCAACGGCTTGGATGCCCACGGCCTTGCGCAGATACGCGCCATGCCCCCCTTCTGCCAGCACCCGGCGATGCTCCAGGTTCCCATCGCACAACGCCACAATTAAATCCTCGAGGCGTTCAAGGGTAATATCGTGGGTGTGGTATTCAAAAAAACCGGCAATTTCATCACCCAGCATGGCGGCACCGACCGTGTGTGAAGTGGCCACATCCAGAATCACGATTCGATCCCTGTTGCGCGCGAGAATATCCATGGATCCACCGAGAATGGCCGCCATGCCACTGTCCATGACAAAGATCTCTTCCGTGGCAATGGCGCCGGCACTTATGGCGATCGATCTCAGACGATTCATCACAACCGGAACCTCATCGCTTTTATAAAGCAAAACATGGGGCTGCGGATTCCCTTCGAGGTGGGCTTTAAACAGGTTATGGCGAAAATCCAGGTGTGATACACCCGCCGGCGGCACACCATGATCCTGGGCACAAATCGCCACGGCATCAAAAGAAAACGGAACGCCGAAGCTCTCCACTATCTGTCGCAGTCGTCCAAGGTCGAGATCGGTCAGTACCAGGGAAGAATATTTTTTATTCTCACATAAAGTTCTTGCTTTTTCATCTTCAACGATGTCGATCCCCCAGGAACGAACCGTTTCCGGATTGTGGTGAAGCGTGGCGGCGGCCGATGCGGACATGACGACCTCAGCTTCTTTTGCGCGCTGCTTTAAAATTTGCGTAATCGGCCCGCCTCCCATTTCAGAACCTGTAATCACCAGATCTCCGGGTAATTCTGCTGCTTTTTCAGCCAGATATCTCACCGGAGACTTCACCACCGCTTTGTAATGAAGGTCGGTGTGTGTATCATACCAGAGCACATCCATGGTACCGGCCCCAATATCCACCATTAAAAATCGACTCATGAAATACTCCTTAAATTCTAATCTGTCACAGGACTCTGTGCTCAACAGGAATTCACATGGCATAGCAAGAAAGCCATTATAAAAATATATAATAAATTATGGAATTGATCTACAAAATCCTTATAGCCTGCTGACAATTTTTGGTCGGCATATTGACAGATAATCTTCAATGCCTAAGATCTTCATTGATACCAATATTCTGGTTTACAGCCTGGATCAGTTTGAGCTAAAAAAACAAAAAAAATGTCGCGAACTCCTAAAACGTTGAACGGTGACTTGCGGGGCGTCATATCGACTCAAGTAACGCAAGAATTTTTTGTTGCATCAACTACAAAACTTGGCGCTGATGTTCTGATCGTAAAAGATATCCTGCATTCATTTGAACGATTCGAAACGATTATTATTACCCCCCAAATCATTAAAGAAGCCATCGATTGTAGCATCATAAATAAGTTATCTTTTTGGGATGCACTCATTGTCACTGCAGCTGAAGGTGCAAAATGTGAAAAACTTTGGTCAGAGGACTTAAATGACGGCCAGTTGATTCGAGGTGTTCGCATTGAAAACCCATTAAAAACTTTGAACTAATGCAAATTGAAATTATTTCTCATTAGTTGGCATCATTTACCGTAATTCCATAAACTCAACCCAACTTGGTCTTTAATGAAAATTGACATTCAGAAAGATTGTGCCGGAGTGGACTGGACGGCAGTATCGGAAGCATTGAAATGCGTCGGAATGGCGTACCACGAACCCGATGTGCATAGAAGAGCGTTTGAAGCCAGCCATACAACCGTTTTTGTCTATCATGCTGACCGCTTGATCGGTTTTGGTCGAGCGATTTCCGATGGCGTCTACCAAGCGGCCATCTATGATTGCGCTGTTCTCCCTGAATTTCAAGGGAAGGGAATCGGAACGACAATCATGAAGAACATCTTGCCCCGGATCTCGCACTGCAACGTCATCCTATACGCATCCCCCGGGAAAGAAGGGTTCTATCAAAAACACGGTTTCCGTAAGATGAAAACGGGCATGGCCCATTTTAAGAAAAGTGTATCAATGAGAGAACATGGATTCACGGAATGAAGTGTTACAAATATATAATAATTTTAGATTGATATAGAAGCTTTTGTTCACTAACGAAACCTATTATTATTCCATACTTAAAATTATGTTTGACTATGTCCGGATAGGTGTCAAGGAAGAACTCTGTTTTGCTTTTTTGGGGCATTTTGTTAGGGTGGAGCCCTGTATGCCAGGTTTTGGATTGAGATAAAAGAATTTGATCTTAGATTTTGAGCGATAGCTCACAATTAGCTTGGGAAAGGTAATCTACATGAATCTCCCGAAAAACCGGCTAGCATGCTGGCTTTGCCTATACCGGCAGGTCTTTGGTTTGGCGCTGCTGTTCCTTCTTGTATGGCCGCCCGTTGTGTCTATCGCGGAAACACCGGCAACGCCGATGAAATTCGAGTATGTATTCGACATCGGTGGCGAGCCGGGCTTCGCCATTATTCAGGATCGCGACGGTTTCCTCTGGTTCAGCTCGTTTTACAATGGCATGCTGCGCTTTGACGGTTCCAGTAAATGGATGATCCGTGAAGGGCCGGACGGCATTTCCAATGACTTCGTTACGCAATTGTTCGAAGACCGGGACGGCCATATCTGGGCAGGCACCAATCATGGTCTCAACCGCTATAATAAACGGACGAATACCATCACCCGGTTTCTCAAAGACCCCACCCGGCCGGAATCAAGCCTGGCGGGCAATGTCTTCAACCTTTCCTCGCGCACAATCATTCAGGACCGACAGGGTTATCTGTGGTTTGGCACCCAGTCCGGCCTGTCTCGTTACGACCCGTCAACAGGCCGCTTCAACAATTATCAACACGATCCAGTCGATCCCCATTCGTTGTCTGATAACGATATTTTCGGCCTGTTCGAGGACAGCGAGGGTTTCATCTGGGTGGCGACCAAAAACCATGGTGTTAATCGCTTCGACCCGAAGAACGCGCTATTTACCCGCTTCGCCCATGACCCTAACGATCCCGCCAGCTTACCTGACAACGCTATCCAGTCCATCCTCCAGGACCGGGATGGACACCTCTGGTTCGCCACCCGCGAAGATGGGCTGATTCGCCGCGACCGCGACAGCGGCCGTTTCAGCCGTTTCGAACACAACCCAGACGATTCTGAAAGCTTACCCCGGATGAGCATCTGGGATCTGGTGCTGTTGAACAGCGGGGAGATCGCCCTGATCAGTGACTCTTCCGCCGTTGGACTGGTGCTGTTCGATCCACGTACGGGAAAACACCGTCAGTACCGGAAAAAGCCGGGCGACCCCTTCAGCCTTTCCACGGACACGGTGCACGGGGCATTCGAGGATCGCGACGGCACGCTATGGATCATGCATAACAACGGCAAAGTCGATAAGGTAGATCCCAGCGCACAGAAGTTCACCCTCTATCGCCACAACCCACTTGATAAGCGCAGCCTGGCAAGTGATGCGGCCGTACCCATTTATCAGGACCGTCATGGCCATGTCTGGGTGGGCCACTTCGGCTCGGGACTGGACCGTTATAACCCCGACACCGACGACTTCATTCATCATAAGCCTGATTCCAAAGACCCCACCAGCCTGCCCCACGGCTATCCTGCGGGTTTCTTCGAGACCCACCGCGGAAAGTTCATCGTCTCAACCGCTGCGGGTATGGTATATTTCGATCCTTTCAAGGGCAAAGTGACGGAGAAGATCACAAATGACACCTGGTTTTACACCATGATCGAAGATGACGAGGATCCCGATGTCATCTGGGCCGTGGGCTGGGAACAGAGTCTGAACCGCTTCAACCTGCGTACCAGGGAACGCAAGGTCTATCGCCACGATCCCCAGGATCCAAACAGTTTCGCGGCCGTTACCGCGGTGCGTTTCATTCGCGATCGCGACAATCCTGACATCTTCTGGATCGCCACCTGGGGTGGTGGCCTTGAGAAGTTCGACCGCCGTCAGGAAACCTTCACCCACCACCAGCACAACCCTGAAGACCCGCAAAGCATCAGTTCCAACACCGTCTATGATGTTATGGAAGATTCCAGGGGCAATATTTGGGTCAGCACCGACAAGGGGCTCAACAAATTCGATAAGCAGACCGGAAAGTTCAAACGATTCGACAAGAGCGTCGGGTTCGACGCTAAGATTGCCCACAATATGCTGGAGGACCGCAGCGGTCGTATGTGGATCGGGACCAATATCGGATTGGTGGTGTTTGACATCGATCGCGAACAGGTCGTCAAGGTCTATACCACCGAAGACGGCCTGCACAGTCACGACTTTTTCCCCACTGCACGCGGTAGGACAAGCGATGGGCAGCTGTGGTTCGGGGGGTTCAATGGACTCAACCGTTTCAATCCGGAAAATCTCCAGGAGAACACCACTCCACCGCAGATCTATCTCACCGAAATCAAACAGGGCGTGGAGTCGCTCAAATCACCGGTCGCCTTCGAGCATCTGCGTGAGATTAACCTGGGTTGGCGGAACAACTACTTCGAGTTTGAGTACGTCGCACTCAATTACACTATTGCCGGTAAGAACCGCTATCGCTACAAGCTCGAGGGCCTTGATCGTGAGTGGGTACAGGCAGGTAAACAGCGCTCGGGGCGTTACTCCGGACTGCGGGGCGGAACCTATACCTTGCGGATCAACGGTACCAACAACGACGGGGTCTGGAACACACCCGAGCAGGAGGTGCGGCTGGAGGTCAACGTTCAATCACCCCCCTGGCTGAGATGGTGGGCCTGGATGCTGTATGCACTGACCGGTGGCCTGCTCTTTTTCGGGATTGAGCGCTGGCGCCTAAGTTCGTCGGAGCGTCAGCGCCTTCTGCTCCAGGAGAAGGTGGATGCCCGCACCGTCGAGCTGCGCGAATCCGAGGAAAAATCCCGTTTGTTATTGGAATCCGTCGGCGAGGGTATTTTCGGCGTGGATTTGAATGGAAAATTGGCCTTTATTAATCCGGCGGCTAACAGGATGCTGGGCTACGGCCCCGATGAGCTTATCGGGGATGATGTCCACTCCAAAATTCACCATTCATATGCGAACGGATCGGCGTATCCGCAAAACGAATGCCCCATGTATTTAACTTATGCGGACGGCACGGATCATCACATTGCCGACGAAGTGCTCTGGCGAAAAGACGGCTCCTCATTTCCCGTCGAATACTCCAGCATGCCGATAAAGAAAAATGGACAGGTCGTCGGTTCGGTTGTTACCTTTATGGATATCACCGAACGCAGGCGCATGGAGCAGGAAATCTTAACCGCCAAAGAAAAGGCCGAAGAAGCCACCCGGGCCAAAAGTGATTTTCTGGCCAACATGAGTCACGAAATCCGCACCCCGATGAATGCGGTAATCGGTATGTCCCACCTGGCGCTTAAAACCAAGCTGTCGCCCAAGCAGCAGGATTATCTGGATAAGATTCAATCCTCAGCCAATTCGCTGTTGGGCATCATCAACGACATTCTGGATTTCTCCAAGATCGAGGCCGGCAAACTGGATATGGAATCCACGGAATTCAATCTGGACGATGTATTGAATAACCTGGCGAATCTGGTAGCAGTGAAGGCCCAGGAAAAAGAAGACCTGGAGGTCCTTTTTGCCACAGACAAGGACGTCCCGCGGTTTTTGGTGGGAGATTCGTTGCGACTCGGGCAGGTGCTGATTAACCTGGCAAACAATGCCGTGAAATTTACAGAGTCCGGTGAAATCGTGGTTTCGACGGAATTGTTAGAGCAGGATGAGGCAGGATTAAGGATAAAGTTTTCCGTCAGAGACACCGGCATTGGGCTGACCAAGGACCAGATCGGCAAATTGTTTCAATCCTTCAGCCAGGCGGACACATCCACAACCCGCAAATTCGGCGGAACGGGCCTGGGACTTACCATCAGCAAACGACTGGTCAATATGATGGGCGGTGAGATCTGGGTGGAAAGTGAACCCGGGCAGGGAACGACCTTCAGCTTTACGGCCAACTTCGGCCTGGGAACGGCAAAAGTTAAAAAGCGTTTAGTGCCATCGTCGGACCTGCGAGGTCTGAAGGTCCTGGTGGTAGACGACAATGCCACTTCACGGAACATCCTGCAGGATATGTTGGAATCGTTTTCCTTTGATGTCACTCTGGCGGCTTCAGCAGAGGAGGGACTGGAGGAAATTCAGAGAGCCGATTCGGATCAGCCGTATGAGCTGGTGCTTATGGATTGGAAAATGCCAGATATAGATGGTCTCGAAGCTTCCGAGCACATCAAAAATCTCCGGACCCTGAGCAAGATCCCGGCCATTATCCTGGTGACCGCTTACGGTCGCGAGGAAATCATGCGGCAGTCCGAACAAATAGGGCTGGACGGTTTTCTGATAAAACCAATTGCTCCATCGGTTCTTTTTGACACGATTATGCAGGCGTTTGGGGAAGGGGAAACCAGGGCCTCCCGGATTTCAGAAAGACATGAAGAAATTGAAGATCTAAAAAACATCCAGGGGGCTCAGGTCCTTTTAGTAGAGGATAATGAAATCAATCAGCAGGTGGCACAGGAGATTCTGCAGGGTGCGGGATTCAATGTTACAGTGGCAAATAACGGTCAGGAAGGCCTTGATGCTGCCCAGGAAAACCAATTTGATGCCATTCTCATGGATATTCAGATGCCGGTTATGGATGGGTACACCGCTGCGCAGGAAATCCGAAATCTGAAATCTGATGTCCGAAATGTGCCGATCATCGCAATGACGGCCCATGCCATGACCGGTGATGAACAAAAGAGCATTGCAGCGGGAATGAATGACCACGTCACCAAGCCAATTGATCCTGACCAGCTGTTTGGCGCTTTGCAGAAGTGGATCAAGCCGGTTGCAGAGCAGGCGGCCGGCCCAAAAGGTTTACCCGCCTCAGGAGGGCCGGCAGGACTCGACCCACCATCTGATTCTGATCAGGCGGTGCCGGATGAAGATGAACTGCCGGAATCTTTGCCGGGATTTGATCTGGCGGCGGGCCTGTCGCGTTTGATGGGCAACAAACGTCTTTATCGCAAACTTCTGCTTGATTTTGGGGCCAAGTATGGCGCTGCCGCCGACGAAATCCGTAAGGCACTGAATGCTGATGATTTTGATACAGCCCACAGCCTGGTGCACAACCTTAAGGGATTAGCCGGAAACCTGGAAGCAAAAGACCTCCAAGCTGCGTCCGTGGCAATTGAGAAACTGGTTAAAGGACAGGCGGCAGCGACTGCCTCCGGTGAGGAACTCAATCAGAATTTTTTGAAACTGGAAAGAGCGCTTAAAAATGCTCTTGAAGCAGCGCAATCCTTGGCTCCAACGACCGAAAAGAAAAGCCCTGAAGGCAGTCAAGGCGTAAGGGCGTCAATATCACCTGAACTCATAAAGACTTTGGTCGATCGCATTAACGCAGCTGTTGATATGGGGGATGTAACCCAAATAAAATCAATAGCTGCAGAGCTGAAGTCTGAAGCTGACTCAATGACGCCTGTGTGTGATCGTTTAATTCAATTAGCAGAGGATTTCGACTTTGATGGCGTTCAAAATTTTTTGCTTGAGTTAAACGATTAGGGATGGAAAAGCAAGGGTTTTTGGGGAGTTGAGGGTGTGAGTGGGGAATAAAAAAGCCAAAAACATAAAACATTTTACTTGCCTTGAAATAACCTAATTGGAGAATAAAGCAGACTTTGGAAGCTATCGAGCGGTGGGTATCAGCAAGTTTTCGTTCAGGCAGTGTCAGAGCAAAATAGATCATTCGCTCTTCGTCAGGAAGACGGGAAAAACCATAAAAATCCTGAATTTCTTTCTGCGTCAGGATGTTTGTTCTTTTATCGGCGGATACCGACAATGCATGTCCTTTAGTTTAACAATCAATATTTGCCGAGTGCCTTAGGTTTTTGAGTTGGTTTTTGATGTATTCGTATATATTCTTTATGAACACATAGATGGGGTACCGTATGAAAGCAACAACAATAAGAATCGATGATAAAATGTTAGGCCGTGTTGATGGCCTGGCAAAAGCATTAAGCCGCTCTATGTCATGGGTTATCAATCAAGCGACAGACCGATTTCTTGATTATGAGGAATGGTACATCAAAGAGGTAAAAGACGGCCTGGTCAAGGTGGAACGCGGGGAAATAGCTGCTGATGAAGAGGTTGTAGCCAAATTCTAAAATTGCCCCAAAAAGCTGACTTAAAGGGATAAAAGTTAAGGGCTACGTTATACCTGATTTTCATCAGCCTCCCTTAGATCGCCCTCATGTTGTCAAGCGCCTGTCCCGCAAGCCGCTTTTTTCTCAACCGGGGCGGGTAACGGCGGCGGACACTGTTTCGCATATGGTCATATTCATTCACATACAGTCTGCGAATAGGTGTACCATAAACACAAAGCATAACACAGGTACCGGTGGCCGGATTGCCCGCCTGGTGGATGCCGTCATTTAAAGGCTGAACCACCGATGTGTCACCGGGTTGCAGGATAACCCGTTCGGTTTCATGGAGCCGGGCGTATCCTTGCCTGGTCTCATCGTCTTGCCGGCGATATCTGATCACTTCAATCTTTTCAGTGACGCATCCGTAAACGCCCCAGGAATTGTGGTCATGGATGGGTGTATATTGCCCCGGTTCGTAGATGTATAGGCGGGCAGAAAAAAGCCGATGATTGTTGATGTACAGAATAAACTCATTCGTAAAAAGGGTGGCCTGGCGGACATCGGGATACCGTTTCCCCTTGACGATGTCGGCAAGGATTTTTTTTATCAGCCTGCGGTTCAACAACAGAGCGGGCATCTCCGCGCGGGTGAAGGCGATGCGCTCATTATGGCTCTTGATTTTCTGAATGGATTGCGCCCAATGGTCAAAGACAGCCTGCAATTCGTGCAGCGATTGAGGGAGTTGGGTCAAATTCGTATTCCTCCATTCTCAAGAAGTACTGCCAAAACGCTATCTCAGTTTTTGGCACCTTATTATTGAACTTAGTCTATTTCGCTCACAAATTGTATTATTTCAATTCATTGCAGAATTTCCGTGGTGTCTAACTGTTTTCCAGCCGCACATACTGATCGTAAAACGGTGCACCCAAACCTATATCCGTCAATCCGGCTGTGATGAGCTGATTCACACCGCCGCTTCGATTCATCCAATCACCGCGCCGGTAGAGGACCACCCCGGGATGCAGGCCGGGCCTAATGTCGAGGGCTACTTTCAGCCGGCCCAAGGGGGATACGATCCAAACATCCCCACCAGGGTCGATTTTTGGCAGCGTGGGGTTGTCGGGAGCAACCCAGATCCGGGGCAGGCCATTTTGATCTTCGGGTAAAATCTGGGAATGAATGGCGCTTCTTCGCACCAGTGTCAGCAGCCGCAGAGGATATTGGGAGCCCGCGGCGGGTTCCGGGTGCAGGATCAGGGGAAAGCGATATCTTCCGTCCGGGTGGTCGAAGGCCAAATCGGCATAGGCAATCTCCGACCGATCTGCTTTGGCGCAGCCCTTGCGGCGCAATTCCTCGAGGGTTACCTGCAGATATGGCAGGTCCAGAGATTTTTGAAAACATGTTTCTCTGTCCGGAAGTTCCACCGGGGGATCAAGCCTTTTGCCGATTTGGGAGAGAATCCACATGTCGTCACGCGCTTCGTCCGGCGGCGCCAATGCCGGCCGGACATGCTGGACGTATTCGTGCAGATAAGACCCGATAATGTCTTCCTGCTCCAGCATCAGGGTGCTCGGCAATATCAAATCCGCCCGCTGGGCGGTGTCGTTCATGAAGGCATCCACAACCACCTTAAACTCAACGCTTTCAAAGGCCCGAGCGGTTTGGCGGGAGTCCGGCGCCTGGTTGACCACGTTGATCCCGTTGACCCAGATCAGTTTGATCGGCGGATCGTGGGCAGCCGGTATTTCGCGGCCGATGGCGGCAATCGGAAACGATCGCCGGGTTTTTTTCCGGGGATCCCGGGTCCAGTTCAGGTTCAGGTTGCGGTAGGCATGCAGGTGAAAATAACTGCCGCCCCCGGAAACCCCGATATTGCCGGAAAGAAGCGCCAGGGCATTGATGAAGCGCGTGTTTTCACCGCCATACCGGTAGCGCTGCAGACCGGCGCCGACAAATGTGGCTGTCGGCGTATCCCGGCGATACCATTGCCACAATTTTTCGACATCCGCCAGGCTGACTTCACAGGCACGCGCCAGGTCTTCCGGAGTCCAGCCGGATATCAGTTCCATGAATTTTTCCGGATTTTTCGTATGGCTGAGCAATTCAGAGGGTATTTGCTGGTCCTCCCATAACCGCCTGATAACGGCGGCCGCCAGAAACCGGTCCGTCCCGGGACGGATGCGAATGCGTTCGTCTGAATAGGAATCATTGCCGTCCCCACCCGGCGATATGGTCAGCACCCGGGCCCCCCTTTTACGGGCCTTGCGGATAATGGCCGCCGTGTGAATTGAGCTGCGCGAAAAATCCTTGCCCCAGTTAACGACCCGGGCGGCATTGACCAGATCGTTGATGTCGTTATTTTTTCGGGAGCCGAAGTCGTGAACGTAGGCCATAAAGCCGGCGGCATCGCACAACGACCCGATGGTCCGGCTGGTTCCCAGGATTGAAAAGAAAAGGGCCGTGGCTGCCTTCAGGACCCCTTTGGCCCCATCACTTTTGATGTGGAGAATGGATTTGGGCTGTGAACGCAAGGTCTGGATCTTTTCGGCGCATAAATCCAGGGCCGCCTCCCAGGTAATCTGCCGCCAGGCGTCATTGACCCGCAAAAGCGGATGCCGGATGCGCGCGGGATGCTGCAGCCGTTTGATATGGTCCTTGATTTTGCGGCAGGTGAACCCGGCTGTAAAAGGACTGTCCGGGTTGCCACGCAATAGTATCCGTTTGCCTTCGCGCTGGTCCACCACCAGGGAACAGGCATCCGGACAATCCATCGTACAGGCGGCAATTGTAGTATTCATAGATACTTAACCAACATTGGGATAAATGGGGGTTCAGTCTATGCTGATGAAAATCACGCATAACCCGGCTCTTAACTTGCATCCCATTTTTATTCCGTTAAATCAGCTTTTTGGGGCGATTTTAAATTTATGAGGAATAAAAGTGGGATCACTTTTAAAAGTAACAATGCGAAAGCATGATTTTCACCAGCCCAGGTTTAATCCCGCCGTTTACTCTTCGATATCAATGGCTTCCGGCACACACTCTTCGGCCGCCTGCCGGACCAGATCTTTGTATTGCTCGGGGATTTCGTCAAACTTGACAATGGACAGCAGTTGGTCTTCATCGTATTCAAAAACTTCAGGACAAAGCTTATTGCAGTTGCGGTCGCCCATGCATTGCTCGTTGATGCGCACTTTCATTATAGCCTCCTTTTGCCCTCTGAGGGCCGGTTGGTGTTGAAAAGCCGTATTGAATCGGATTCATGGTTGATGTTCATTTTTTGATACCGCCGAATGATACCCAATGAGCAACAAATAATCAAGATGATTGATGATCAATTCCCGGATGGATGAGGGTGTATTTAGCATAGGTAACAAATCCCTTGATGAACTTCTTGGTTCCGGGGAAAGGGATCCTTTCATCGGGTTCCCACTGAGACGGGCCAGAAACTCCTTCACATTTTGGTTGAGATAAATTAGGGTAGGATTTATCGTATCCTATAAAATCTGTTCCTTAGGAGGCCTTTGTGGGAAAAATAACTCCATTCAACAAACAAGACCCGGAACTTTGGAAACAACAAAACGAAGAGGCTATTAAAAAAATTCATGATGATGCGCTTAAAGCAATAATTGATGGCGTATTAAATTTACACGAACTTGAACAAACCGGAGAGTGGAAACATTCACGCCGGTGTCTCGACTACTCTAAATCAACATTTGAAATTTATCTTCAGCATCACACAACCTGGTCCCTTGCTGAT
>Ga0316193_10001381_pt1 | contig 16281 bp, 13 predicted proteins | sample MerIslsedime2_MG_FD_207735 | JGI IMG/M metagenome (GOLD analysis project Ga0316193, IMG submission 207735) | Coastal sediment microbial communities from Maine, United States - Merrow Island sediment 2 | ecosystem: Environmental > Aquatic > Marine > Coastal > Sediment | place: USA: Maine...
ACTACCAGGGTGTCGCCGGCCTGTAACGGCAAATCGCGGATACCGTCACCTTCGCGCAGGGTCTCGCCGTCACGATGCAAGGCGACCACTGCGATGCCATAGACCTTGCGCATCCAAACGTCACGGGCGCTCTTGCCGATGAGGCTGGAGCCGGGCGGAATGACGATTTCGCCAATACCCGCCTTGGTGGCGGCGAGGGCCTCGGTGAAGGATTTAATGTCCTTACGCAGCTTTAGGCCATAGAGCGTAACAAAGGCCTGCAGATTTTTCGGTGCGGCCAGAATGCCCAGTACCGTGCCGGCCTCGATCCCCACATCGCGGGCCAGGCTGCCTGGCCCGATGCGCAGATCATCGCTGCCCCGCAGGGCTGCAACGACACGGATGCGCGCCGTGTGTTCCACGTCGTCGAGTTGTTTGCCCACCAGGGGGCTACCTTGAGGCACCACCACCTCGAAAAGGTCGTAGTTCAGACCATACACGTCCTGGAAATAATCTATGGTGTCACTGCCGGTACCGCCCTTCTCCCTGGCGGCGGGCAGAACGAAGCGGCCGGCCACTACGAAATAGATGATGCCGGTGGAGACCAGCGCCAGTCCCACCGGGGTGACGGAAAACAGTGACCACATCGCCATTTGCTGTTCCGCCGGCAGGGCCTGGTTGGAGGTCAGCAGCAGGTCGTTGAGCAGGATCAGCGGACTCGATCCCACCATGGTCATGGTCCCACCAAGGATGGCACAGAAACCCATGGGCATCAGCAGGCGCGACATGGGCAGACCGGAGCGGGCCGAAATACGTGACACCACTGGCAGAAACAAGGCCGCAGCGCCGACATTCTGCATAAACGAGGAGATGATGCCGACGGTACTGGAGATGATGGGGATGATACGTGTCTCCCCGGTGCCGCCGATCCTCAGGATAAAGGCCGCCACCTTGCTCATGATGCCGGTCTTGTCCAGTCCGGCACCGATAATCATTATCGCGATGATGGAGATCACCGCATTGGAGGAAAAACCGTCGAACAAATGCCGGGTATCGACCAGGCCCTGCTCCAATCCCATGACCGGCGCAAACAAGCTCGTGAGCCCCAACAGCACCATGACCGTGGCTGCCGCCACATCCACCCCGACCACTTCAAAGGCAAACAGATAGATGGTCAACAACAGGATGGCGCTGACCCAGGCGATCTCAATGGTCGGCACCACCGTTGCCATATAGAGGGCGACAACGGCAAAGATCACCGCAGAGATCAACTGCCTTCGGTTCAGGCCTTTTGCCTGCGGCACCACACGCGCTTCATCGGCCAGGGTACTCATGCGCATTGCTCCACTGACCGGGGGCTCACTGTCGTATCGATCTTACCGTAATTCAAATCTCACTCCTTGTTCTTCGCTTAACAAAACGGATTGCAAACGCACAGGCGGCAAGAGTCACACAAATACAAGGGACAGCGGCTGGATGATTGCCTGCAGATAGCAACCGATATTTTCGCGGAATTTCCCGTATAAACTCGAGCCTGGGCGATTTTTTCTTAATGATAATTAAATGATAGTTAAGAAAACGTTAAGAAATCGCCAATGCATTGTAAGGAAAACATAGATGCTTTTAAAAATCAATGAGCTGCAAGGCCTTACTTGCGCCAAAAGGCGGGGTCAGCCGCACCAGAACCGTGAAGATCTCCAACCGTCCAAGCAACATGGCAGCATTCGCAACAAATTTTTCGCCCTCGCTGATATCACTGAAGGTTTGGGCCACTATCCCCAAACCCGGCCCCAGGTTGTTCATGCAGGTTGCCACGGCGGAAAAGGCGGAGATCTGATCCTGTCCGGTCACCAGCATTGATAGCAGCAAAATGACAAAGGTAGCCACATACAGGGCAAAGAAGCCCCAAATCGCTTGCAGGGTATTCTGTGGAACGACACGGCCACTAAAGCAGAACGGCAGCTTGGTTCCCTACGATAGGGGCTCAAACAATAAGCGAATAAGTGTGCCCTGCCCTTCATTGCTGTCTATGTCGATGCTCCAGCCATAGCGTTGGCAAATGCGTTTTACCAGCGACAAGCCGATACCCTCGCTGCCGGTCGCTACCGTGTAATGACGATCGAAGATCTTCTGTATTTGTTCCCTGGGGATACCGATACCCGTGTCCTTTACCGATACGCCCTTCTCATCCAGGCAGATGGACACATGCCCCTGCTCGGTATAGGAAATGGCATTGCGAATCAGATTGGCCAGCACCACACGTAACAGGGTGCATTCGACCGGCAGGCTGGTCTGCGCCTGGAGCTCCAGTTTGATCTCCACCGGTTTATGACGCAGCAGGTGCCGGTGGGCCTCCACCACCTGTTGCAATACCTCAGGCACCACACAAGCGGATTTGGAGACATCGGTCTGTTCTTCCCGCGCCAATAACAACAGGGCCGAGACCAGCTCGCACATCTCATGTGCCGAGCGGGCGATGCGTTCCACACGCGAGCGCCGAACTTCGTCCAGCCCGGGGTCGCCCAGCAGGACCTCGGTCGCCCCCTCGATAACCGTCAGCGGGGTACGCAGTTCGTGGCTCACATCGGCCGTGAAGGACTGTTCACGTTCGATAAAGTCAGCCAACCTGTGCAGATAGGCATCAAAGTTGCGGGCCAGTATCCCCACCTCGTCGTGTGGAAAATCCTCGGCCAGGGGTGCGGGATGATCCTCGGGGCGGAGACCCGCAACACGTGCGGCCAGTTCCACCACTGGCGAGATGACACGCCCCGCCAGCCGGAAACCGAGAACGGCAGACAACAGCGTCATGGCCAGAATGCCGATAGCGAGGAAAAACTTGAACTGATTTTCGCGCTGGCGAATCTGCCTGTCATCGTAGAGCACGATGAAATGCCACCCGTCACGCACCTTCACCTCGGCGTAATAAGCCCTCCCCTCCAGCTGCACCCGATGCAGGCCGGTTTTCAATTCATGCAAGGCCTCGGGGGCATTCTTCGCCCCAGGCCGGATCACATAGCTACGAATCGTGGTACTGGTCGGGGGTGGTGTCGCCGGATTGACGCTATAACGTGTTATGTAATCCTCGAGTTCCGCAGAAAGCGTCTCCGTGATGAGGCGTTTTTCCATGCTTATGGTCAGCACATACAGGGTACCGGCCAGCCCCATGCTCACCGCCAGACCCAACAGGGCGAAGCCCAGGGTCACGCGATAGCGCAGGTTAGTCCTGAATCTCATCCGGTGCCGCCAGTTGGTAACCGATGCCGTGCACGGTCCGCAGCAGGTGGGTATTGAAGGGCCGGTCGATGGCCGCGCGCAAGACAGACATATGGGCCCGCAGGGCATCGCTATCGGGCCGGACATTGCCCCAGATGCGACGCTCGATCTCCCGCCGTGGCACCACGCGTGGGGACTGCCGCATGAGCAACTCCAGGATCTTCAGTGGGATCGGCGGCAGGGTGATGGACTTGCCATCACGTTCCACATGCAAGGTGTCCGGGTTGAACACCAGGTCGGCCACGCACAGTTCTTCACGGGACTGTTCCCCACGCCCTCGCCGCACCAGGGCCTTCAGGCGCACATCCAGTTCCTGCATGGCGAAGGGTTTGACCAGGTAGTCATCGGTACCGCTGGCGAAACCCGCCAGCTTGTCGTCCAGGGTATCGCGTGCGGTGAGCATCAATACGGGGGTATTGCAGCCCGCATCGCGCAAACGGCGACAGACCTCCAGGCCGTCCATACCCGGCAACATCAGGTCCAGGATGATTGCGTCGTAGTCATTGTCCCGCGCGAAGGCCAGGCCGCTGCGGGCATCATAGGCCGCATCCACCACATAGCCCCGTGGCTCGAGATAATCATAGAGATTGGCCACCAGGTCCGGGTTATCTTCGATCACCAGAATATACATGGGCCTAGTCTAACATCACTTTGTCCCGGGCTTGACGCTGGCGCACTCCTGGAAGATACGTTTTGTACAGCTACGACAAATGGACTTGTCCAGCTTTTGAAAGATCCCGGTGATGGCCGCCGTCTTGGACTGGAAGATATTTCGCGCCCCCACACCATCGATACAGTCGCACTTTTCCAGCGAATCCCACAAGCCCTGTTTCACATCGATCAAATAGAGATCACCACCCTGGGCCTTGCGCCGCTTTGCCTCCCTAACCAGCACTTCGCCTCCCACCATATCCGCAAAATTGATCCCCTTGGCAACGATCGCCAGGTGTTTTTGTTCCGGATGTTCCACCTCGAGGCGGGCAAAGGCCTCTTCCACATGGTTCACCGAACCGAAAAACAAGGAGCCGTCGATGCGCAGGATACTCAGCTGCGGGCACTGCGGGAGAAGGGGATCGCTGGAAAAGGCATGCTTGGTCAGGCGTGGGTCCGGGGCACGGGTCACGATGCGCGGTTTGGAGACCCGTTCCAGATACAGGACGAGGGACAGGATCACCCCCGCGAAGATGGCAAACTCCAGCTCCAGAAACAGGGCTCCGAAGAAGGTCACCGCCATGATAGCTGTCTCGCGGCGACTGCTGCGCAGGATATGACCGATCTCCTTGAAATCAAACAGCCCCCAGGCAACCAGAAACAGGATACCGGCCATGGCGGCATCCGGCAGCCATGCCGCCAGGGGGGCCACCAACAGCACCACCACCATCAACAACAGGCCTGCGAACATCGCCGCCAGCGGGGTCTTTGCCCCGGCCTGGTAATTCAGACCGCTGCGGTTGAAGGAACCGGTGGCCACGTAACCGGAGAAAAAACTGCCGGCGATATTTGACAGCCCCTGGCCAATGAATTCCTGGTTACCGTCGATACGTTGCCCGCTACGCGCTGCCAGGGAACGGCCGATGGACACCGCCTCGGTCAGAGCAAACAGGGTTACGGCCAGGGCGGTAGGCGCCAGACTCTTGATCGTATCCAGGGAAAACGTCGGTGCCGACAGAGGCGGCAGGGTATTCGGCAAGGTCCCCACCGTGGCGATGCCGGTGGTCTCCACACCCCACAGGGTATTGAACAAGAAGGCCACCAGGCTACCGACCAGCATGGCGACGATCAAATAAGGTAGCCGCGGATACCAGCGTTTGATGGCGATACCCGACAACAGGGTGGCCAACGACACCACCGTCACATAGAGATTGATCTCCGAGAACTGCTGGCCGAAATGAAACAGGATGTCATGCACGTGCCCGCCACGCGGCATCTCTACGCCAAAGAAATTTTTCAGCTGCTTGGCGGCGATCAACAAGGCCGCACCCGCGGTAAAGCCCACGATCACCGAATGGGAGATGAAGTTGACCAGGGCACCCAGACGCACCAGTCCCAACAGCAACTCGATAACCCCGACCATGAACGTCAGGGTCAGCGCCAGGCTGACATAATCGACCGAGCCCGGCTCGGCATACACACTCAGCGCCGAAAACAACACAATGGATGCGGCCGTGGTCGGCCCCGAGACCAGGTGCCAGGAGGACCCGAACAAGGCGGCGATCACCGCCGGGATCATGCCTGCATACAGGCCGTACTCCGGGGGCATACCGGCAATCGTGGCAAAGGCCACCCCTTGCGGCAAGACCACAATGGCCCCGCTCAGACCGGCCATAACATCGCTACGTAAAGTATTTGGGTTGACCCTGGGCCACCACAGTAAAAAGGGAAACAACCTTAAAAGGCGGCGTTGCGTCAAATCTCTCATCATATAAACCTACTACCTAATATATATTCAACATACTTCTCATGCTGCACAGCAAGCTGCATGCACGACCGCGACAGTCTACTCTCACAAACATAAAGAAATCGTTAAGACCAAGTCCAACCAATCCCCTTACTACTATGCTTCTATGATTTTGGTCGGATTAAGTTATGATTAAGGGTTCGTATAAATATAAAAGGCGTAACGGGATTCTGCTTTGCACTACGCCATAACAGATACATGGATTAAGGAGAAACGTATGATGACGAATGGCATGGAGCTGCTTGAGGATTCTACCAACATATAGATCGAGGAACAGGACTGGTGGACCGGGGTAAAACCCATTTTTGGTCGTTCCGGGGCTCGATAAGGGAGGTTATCTACATTCTCTCTCCCCCTGCCGACGGGCCGGGATGGCCTGCCCTGGCTTGGCGGAGTTTCATCAGCGACCCGCAGGGTTTTGTCCTCAGCCAAGGCACAGTGGGGAGATATCTTCTGGGCCCGGGTTTATTTGCGCAATACGATCTTCCTCTCGATACCCGAAGCGAATAAATGGGTCTTTCGCGGTGAACATGACTATCTTCGCAAGAGCTGGCCCCTCGCCTGGAAAAGGCTCGCCGGACGACACTCCCAGACCGCAACCAGCGACCCTGAACAGCACTCACGGCAAATGGGCATCATGCGTCGCACCCTCACAGCGTGATGCCCTGAATGCACGGCCCTATCTCGAGGCCTTCACCAAAGAGGTGTTACGCATGTATCCACCGGTTCCGGGCGGTTACCGCCAACTGACCCGGGATGTTGACTATGCAGGCTATCATCTGCCCAAGGGATGGACTGTTAAATTCGATCCCTTTCTTTGCCACTTTGACCCTCGTTACTGGCATGAGCCCGAACGCTTCGATCCGAGCCGTTTCATGGCACCACGCCGGGGACAGTCCCATCCCCCTCTGGCATATCCCCTTCGGTGGCGATCATCACGCATGTCCAGGCGGACGCTATGGTGTACTCCTGATGAAGGCCTTCATCACAGAGATCGTGCGCGGATATCGGGTGGAACTACTCGGCGCACAGCAAAAGAAATCCAAATACGGCCATACATACCAAGCGGATTTCAGGATGCGGCTGGTTCGAGTCTAAGCCGGAATCGGTTTTGGCCTTTTCTTGCCAAAATTGAACTTGCCCTAGCCGTCCTTATCGGAATAAACCCTGGTATGGTCGTTGACGCCAGTATTCATATTTTTTGATTTGATTTTTTATGACGGCCCATGTTCATGCATGCAGCTAAAAAACTTAAACCTCAACTCAGCATAAGCTAGATGACATAAACAAAAGGGCCCTCGAGGGCCCCTTTTTGCTTTGCGGGATGTCATTATTCTGTTCTATCGTTCCACCACCTTTTGTATATTGCCAAGACGTCTTACCCAAGGTGACCATTTACGGATTTCTTCCGGCAGTTTAACGATTTCCGTATTCGCATCATCTGTTGAGTGATAGGCACCATAGATCAAGTAATACCATATTTCACCGTCTCGTTCGCTTTTGTAATAGCCGCCCTTGCCCTGCATGTTGTTTTCCTGGTAATACTGTTTAATGCTTTCCTCGCTTCGACTACTGGCCAATTGCAAGGTATAGTATTTCGGATTTTGCATGAGCACCCAACCAACCGGATCATTTTCGCTAAAGCCTTGTCGAGTATTTTCGTTCACTCCATCTTGAATATTATCTTCATCAATGGGTTTGATAACGTTTTGATCAAATTGGTTGGCGGCCTGGACCAGGCGATGTTGCGCTGCTGCCTTGAACCACTTTTTTGACTGGCTACGATCACTATCTATGCCATAACCTTCACGGTAAAATACCGCCAGGTTATATTGCGCGATGGGATCACCCTGTTTTGCCAGCTTCATCCAGATATCGATGGCCTTGGCATAATCTTCAGTCTGCGTCGCAGCAACGGCATTTTGATATTCATTTGCCACACTGGCAGTCGAAAAGAACAAACCGGAAATAATCGAGACTATTACGGTGATCCTTCTTAGATTATATTGTCGCATCATTGCAATACCCTCTTTGGCCTTACTGTATGAGATATCCCACTCTCATCAGTTGTACATCAGGCGGGTGTGAAATACTTTACTCGGTGGAATAATCCAGACTGGATGGTTCAAGTTTATGCGCCTTCAACAATGAGGTTAACCAGTCATGTAACAACAGGTTCGCCTGGCGCTTTTCTTCCAGTTTGGAAGGTTTACCTCGTCCAAGGTCTCTGTATTTCGGTAACAAGCGGGTAAACCCCTGATAGGTGATCACTTCCGCCATGCCCGCATCATGATAGAGGCGTACATTCATATTGATCTCGGGCACCAGCTTACCTTTAAACACCTCGGCAAGAACCATCGTGAGTGTATAACGACACCTTTCGACAATCTGAGTACAAACGCCAGCACGGCCCGGAAGTTCAATGCTTGCCTCATCACTTGGCATATGTTCCTGCATCAGCTTGGGGAACAAATCGACGAGCATGGAATAATTCCGTTCATAGACCCACATTGGGTTTTTCGCTCGTAGCGTGGCAATCGTGTGACTCATGGTTGTCTTTTCACCTTACCTTTACTGGTATTCGGCCAGTAATATAGCGTATATCGGCCTAGGCCCTGGCTGACTTGAAAGTATCAAAGTCTATTCCTCAAAAAAATGGCACTGCGTCACACTATTATGGCAATTTTCGGCCATGGACGACAACACATCACTATTAGCGCTATTTTTTTATGGTTTTTAAATCGATTACGGGAAGGGCGTCTTGACGAAAAGTACAGCTCTAAGTGCACGACCAGGCATCTGCCGGATTTAGGATGATTCGCATACCTTCGCGAACCCCTAGGTCCGGCAAAGGCCTAGCCTTCAAACATCGGGGTCAGCCGCTCCAGGTCATTGATGACCTTCCATATCCCGCCGCCTTCCTCGATGCGTTGTTGCCACTTTTCCAGGCGAGACATGTATTCGCGTGGGTCAATATTATCGCTGCGCAATTTTGTCACATTCAAGGCGATCACTCGAAAGCCATTAAGCTCGAGCGGGATGTCGCGTATATAGCCCGGCCGTAATTCTTCCTTCAAGTCTGAGAAGATAATGATGCTCTTCTTGCCTGTTCCGGCTTCATTCAGGTATTCAATCGCCTGCAAAAGACCGCCGGTGATATCGGTAAATTTACTCGGCTGCACATTCCTCACAAACACCTCAATCTTTTCACGAAACTCCCTTTTCTGCTGATTGGTCATGCTGGGCCGATCTTCGAAGGTCTGTTTATGCACAATATCTTTTTCACTAAAACTACCCGTGTCAACACGTGCCACGGCAAAGGTATCACCTGGATTAAGTTGTGCCAGACTATAGTTGATGACACGCTGGGCCTGACGTAACTCCCGTGTATAGGTGCCCGAGGTATCCAGTAACATATAGACGCCATGGGTATGCGGTCCCTTGTCAGAGCAGCCTGACAGCAACAGCATGATACTCAACAGCAATAACTTGATTGGTTTATCGAACATAATCTTTGTCCCTACCTTATAAGGCCGATGTTGCCGTCTTTGAACGGCTTGATTTTCCCGCCACTGGTTTCTCATTCTCAGTGCTACGGTTTTTCAGCCCTCGCTCAATCCATAGAGGTGCGAAAATGATTAAATCATAGAGATGTATGATGAGTTTACTCATAAAGTATGCAATATCACCGATAACGCGTAAGAACCAGGCCAGACCGCGCAACAGGCCAACAAAGACCACACCCAATACGGTACGGAATGAATGGATAAATGATTCCAGTGGAATGGCCACAAAGGTCAGTGCATAGGGCAAGATGAAGCCCATACCCATTTGCGCCACCGTCGTAATCCACAGATAAGAACTTTGTACCACCTGTGCCTCGCCACCGCGTAACATGGCACGGGTGGCCGCCGCATCCTGCATCATGATCTCACGCATAAAGGCAAGACCGGCTTCAACCAAGGCCAGGGTGGTGAGAATAGTCAGTGAAATCCAGATCATTTTTACACGCAGCTTATCATTCAAGGCGCCGATGATGGGAAAGAGCTGGGTAATACGCATGGATTCCATGAGGAACAGGCCCATTGCCATTTCAACCAGAATGATGACCAGTGCGGCAATCATTGAGGTTTGAAAACCCATGATATAACTTGACCCGCCGACCATTTCTGACATTGGTCTGGCAATCAGGTTAAAGTTAATAACGGCGCCGCCAACGGCAATCATTAAAACAAAGGCGGAAATAAAAAACTGGGTCATGGATGACGATGACAATTCACGTACGGCACGATCGGTCTTCTTGATAATATTCTCATAATCTTCCATATGACGATCGATGATCTTGCCGCGGTCGAGCAGGTTGGTGACTTTCTTGTCCACATTCCCGAGTGCCTGCAATACCTTACGCCAGTGCGGCATCATATCCTTCAGATACATATGCCGCTTATGACTCGATTTACGGTATTCTTCGGTGGCATTGGTGTTTGCCTTGATCATGGACTGGTGAATGTCCTCAAGGATACTGCCCACCATGGGATCATCACGTGCCGGGATATTCGCGACCGCTTCAACCGCCTTGATCCAGCCCGGTGGAGATGGCGGTACTTCCATACTCTGTTTATAATCTTCGTCGATCAGTGTGACCTCTTCACTGAGTTGACGATGCAAGGCAGGATATTCCGATAAGTCACGACGGATGGTGGCATCTACCCGGTCAAACTCGCGCTCAATCACCCGCTCCACCGCTTCACGCCCCTGGGCCAACAAGACTTCACGATTGCGGTTGGCCAGGCGCTTTTCACCATCCATTACCGAACGGGCCGTGAGCCGCATGGCATTTCTGAACACCCGGCAAAATGCACTAATGGAAAAATGGGCAGGGGTCCTGGCAAAATACATGACAAGTAATACGAGGAAAAACCAAATTAAACCGGATAAAAACGGATTTGGTACAATCATATAAATACTTGACTGCATGAGTACCTCCTGGTTGGATAAATCGGGGTGCAATCGACAAGCTATTAAGTCGGCAAATAGTAACTTTTAATTAATCTATAAATCTATAAAACCGATAAATAGTTCACACTTAACCGGTTTATAATCACATTACTTAATATATGCGCAAGGGCAGCCTTATATATAATAGAGTAAATAGTGCATAATTTCCTCTTCAACGTCCCCCGTCTGAAAACTTGGCGCGGATACGGAGATGCGCCTGACTCAACAATTGACTAATGCGTGACTCACTGACCCCCAGCACCTCGCCGATCTCTTTCAGATTCAATTCTTCATCATAATAGAGACTCACCACCAGGCATTCACGTTCCGGCAGGCTTGAAATCGCCGTCGCCAATTGTTGACGAAATTCATCTTTCTGCACATTGGCCAGGGGTTCAGGTTGCCTGGACTGCATCCCCTCCCCCAATAATTCTTCACTCACACCGATATCGACAAAATTGAGCACGCGGCAATTGCTGGTTTCCTGTAACAAGTGATGATATTCATCAATCGTGATACCCAGGTGTTCCGCAATCTCCTGACCGCGTGCATCGCGCCCCGTTTCCGCCTCGATTTTGTGAATGGCCTGCATGAGTTCCCGCTCCTTGCGATGTACCGATTTTGGTGCCCAGTCATTGCGGCGCAATTCATCGAGCATGGAACCGCGGATACGGATCGTCGCATAGGTTTCAAAACTGGCACCCTGACTTGGGTCATACAGGCCCGAGGCATCAAGCAGGCCCAACATGCCGGCCTGAATCAGATCATCAACCATGACACTGGCTGGCAGGCGTGCCGATAAATGATAGGCAATACGGTGCACGAGTGATGCATGCTGTTTAACCAATTTCTCAGCGGAACAGACCTGTTCAGAATCGTACTTTTGCGCATTTTTCATGTAGATTATTCCATCCTGCTATCCCACCACCGATGTGGACGGGAGTAAAACCCCACTACAGACAGATTTATCCTCAACCTCTATAACAAATCGGTAATGGGGATAAAATCTTTAATGGGGATGTTGCAATAGCTATTCCAGCACGGAAATAATTCTAAAAATTTTTATTAAATTGTTATATTTCAATATGTTATTTTCAATTTTAATTATTTAAGCTCACGCGAAAGGGTAATCAGCTTGCCGGCCACCTTCTCAAGCGGCAATTGTGTGTCGGCAGCACCAAGTTTTACCGCCTCACCGGGCATGCCCCAAACGACACTGGTCTTCTCGTCCTGCGCCAGGGTAATGGCACCATTGTCTTTCATTTCCATTAAGCCCCGCGCACCATCGTCTCCCATACCCGTCAAGATCACCCCAATGGCATTGGGGCCAACATTTTGAGCCACGGAGCGAAACAGGACATCCACACTGGGTTTATGACGGTTCACGGCGGGCCCATCACTCAGGCGACAGTAATAACGTGCACCGCTTCGTTCGATGTACAGGTGTTTATCCCCCGGCGCAATATAGGCATGACCGGGAATCACCTGTTGACCGTCTTCCGCCTGGCAGACCGTCATGGCCGATATGCTGTTCATCCGCTGGGCAAAGGAGAGACTGAATCCCACCGGAATATGCTGTGTCACCACGATGCCGGGTGAATCTGCGGGCATTCTCTCCAATACCTCACGAATCGCCTCGGTTCCCCCCGTCGAGGCCCCAATGGCAATAATCCGTTCCGTTGTTTTCAGGTGTGACTTTTTCCCCTCACGTTTCTCCAGTACCGCATCGGCACTGAGTTTTGGTTCAACCTTATCATTCCTATGCTCAGTCAAGGCGCGGACCTTGGCCTTGGCCGCTATTTTCACCTTTTCCCTGATCTCCATGGCATAATCATCCATCGACTCCACCACATTCAGCTTTGGTTTGGTGACAAAATCGACAGCGCCCAACTCCAGCGCCTCCAGGGTGACTTCCGCCCCCTGTTCCGTCATGGTTGAGACCATGACCACAGGCATGGGACGAAGACGCATCAGATTACTCAAAAAGGTAATACCATCCATCTTTGGCATTTCAACATCGAGCGTCAACACATCCGGCTTCAATTTTTTGATCTTCTCTCGGGCAATATAGGGGTCGGCTGCGGAATCAAGCACCTCTATCTCAGGATCCTTGTTCAGCAATTCGGTTAATAGCTTTCGGATCAGCGCCGAATCATCAATAACCAATACACCAATTTTGCTCATCGATAGTGTCCTTAATCAAATAGCTCAATTTCACCCGCAAGTGGTTTCTTCTCAAGTTTGGAACGGTAGCTTTGTTCACGTTTCACAATGGTATCGTTATGTACCTTGCGCAGTTTTTTAACATGCACCTTACCGGTCTTCGGATGATAAACCACTTTACGCGGATAAATATCTCCGAGGTCTTCTGCGATCGCCTTTAGCCCCTCTGTAGAAATGAACTCTCTGACAAAACGGATATTACGCCCACCGATATCGGATTCGGTCATATGCGCAATCACCTTCCCGCCACCAAAGAGTTTTATTTCCAGATGATCACGCCGGCCACCATTTTTTAAAATATCATTAATGAGTTTTTCCATGGCAAAGTTGCCATAGCGCGTTGCATCACTATTTCTCGAAAACACTTTTGTCGTAGCCGCACCCGACGGTAACATGAAATGATTCATGCCCCCGACCCCCATGGCCGGATCACGGATACAGGCAGAGACACAGGAACCCAATACGGTGACAATCAACTCATCCTCAACCGTCACATAATATTCACCAGGCAATATCTTTGCCGCATAGATATTACGTTGCCGATCCCAGTATCGATTAATTTCACCAAAGCCCCTTAGTGCCTTTGCCGGCCTGGGCGGGGTATTTTTATTATCCCAATTACTCATTTCCACCACTCTTCCGGTAAATTGTTTTGCCGATCAATTGAAAGCGATTCGTGACCTTATGTAGTGACTCGGAATGACCAACAAAAAGATAACCGTCATCTGCAAGAAGATTGGCATAACGATCAAATAGTTCTCTTTGTGTATCTTTATTAAAGTAGATCACCACATTACGGCAAAAAATGATGTCAAACGGTCCCTGCATGGGCCAGTCATGCATCAGATTTAATTGCTTAAACGTGATCATATCCTGCAAGTCGGGCGACACCTTCATTTGTCCATCATTTTCTGCCCGCCCCCGACGAAAATATTTTTGTTGCCTGCTCTTGTCGACACCATTGACCTTATCCATGTTATAGATGCCGGCCTTGGCCCGTGCGACCACATTGGAATCGAGATCGGTGGCGAGAATTTTTACATCCGTTGCCGAGGTAACCCCCATCGACTCTTTCACCGTCATGGCAATGGTATAGGGCTCTTCCCCGGTCGAGCAACCTGCCGACCACAGCCGCAGGCGTTTGTTTGCACGATTTTTTAACAAGCTTGGAATAGCCTTGCCCTTTAGGAACTCAAAATGGTGCGGTTCCCTGAAGAACGAGGTGAGATTGGTGGTCAAGGCATTGGTAAATTCAATCAACTCATTATCGTCCCCTTGCAATTTAGCGAGATAATCAGCGAATTTCTGGATGCCCAACTGCCGCAAGCGCCGCGACAGTCGTCCATAGACCATATCTATCTTATGGTCTGAGAGGACGATGCCGGTACGCTCACCCACCAGGTCACGAATGAACTCAAAATCAGTCTTTTTAAATTCAAATTCCCGCTCGTATACAGATGCCATAAGCTATAACCTAATTAGAATTCAGACCACTCATCATCTTCTGACTGTGCCTGCGGCCGCTGCCGTCTTGGCGCTTCCTTTGCGGGTCGTTCTGCACGTGACTGGCTGGCATGCTCACCGTGGCCGGCAGAGGCAGGGCGTTTGCCCATTGCCGATGACTGACCGCCGCCTTCACCGGCATGGAAGAACTCCATCAGCTTAATCAGCCCCTTGGCCTGTTCTTCCATGGACTCACTGGCCGAAGCGGCCTGTTCCACCAGGGCGGCATTTTGTTGTGTCATCTCATCCATCTGCATCACGGCCTTGTTCACCTGTTCAATACCGGAGGACTGCTCCTGACCGGCAGCGGCAATCTCGGCAATAATGTCACTCACCTTCTGCACGGCACCGATAATCTCATCCAGGGTGGCGCCGGATTCATCCACCAGGCGCGAACCCTCGTCCACCTTCTCGACACTGTCTTTAATCAGGGTCTTGATTTCCTTCGCGGCGCCGGCACTGCGTTGCGCCAGGTTACGCACCTCAGCGGCAACCACGGCAAAACCACGCCCCTGCTCACCGGCCCGCGCTGCCTCGACCGCGGCGTTCAGGGCCAGCAGGTTGGTCTGGAAGGCAATCTCATCGATCACGCCAATGATGTCGGAGATCTTCTTACTACTGCTATTGATCTCAGACATGGCCGACACGGCATCGCGCACCACGTCACCGCCCTTCTCGGCCTGGGTACGGGCCTCCGAGGCCAGTTGGTTTGCCTGGCGGGCATTATCGGCATTTTGCTTCACGGTACTGGTCATCTCTTCCATACTGGAGGCGGTTTCTTCCAGTGAAGAGGCCTGCTCTTCGGTACGTTGACTCAGGTCGGCATTCCCTTGCGCGATCTCACTCGAACCCGTTGCAATATTGGTCGATGAGGTGCGGATTTCATTGACCATATTGTAGAGATTTGAGACAGAGTCATTGATGGCGTCACGTAACTCGGCAAACTCACCATTGAACTCGCCATCCATCTTCTTGGTCAGGTCACCATCGGCCAGTGCGCTCATGACGCGCTTGCCTTCCTTGATCGGTGTCACCACGGCATTCATAAGACTGTTAATGCTTTCACCAAGGGCCTTCATAAAGCCTGCGTAACTTTCGGAATTAATACGTGAATCCAGTTGGCCTTCGCTGGCGGCATTGATGAGTTCTTCGATCTGACGTTCGGCATCTTTCTGCTCCGTCAAATCGAGCCACTGCACCATATTCCCCATATATTCACCGTTAGGCCCCTTGACCATGGTTGCATTGACCTCGAAATGGAGATCGCCAACCTGGATATCCGCCCTGGCCGGCAGACGTGATGCATCGCCCAGTAATGCGCGTTGATGGGCCGGATTCTTGTGAAATTGGTCGATGCATTGGCCAACCAGTTTGTTTGCATCCAAACTGGGCCAGATCTTGCGCAGCTCCGCCTGACGGGCGGCCAACATTTGTACCACTGCCGGATTGGCGTAGGTGATTTTCAGATCCTCATCACACAACATCAGGTTGGTATTGGCGCCATCGATGGCCGATTTCAGGCGTGCTATTTCAAGCTCACCTTTACGTAACTCGGTCACATCGGACCACTCGAGTGTGTTACCAATATAATTACCATCCAGGTCCAGCATGGCACCGACACGGATATGGAAGGTCAGCGGACCAACCTGGATATCAGTTTCATAAGGCAGATTGCCTGGGTCGTCCAGCAGGCGACGCTGGTGGGCCGGATTCTTGTGGAAGATATCGATACAGGTCCCGATCACGACAGCCGCGCTGAAACCGGGGTAAATACGCCTTAGCGTATCCTCATTGGTCTTCAATATCTTCATGGTCGAATCATTCACATAAGTGATCTTGAAATCCCG
>Ga0316193_10001382_pt1 | contig 16277 bp, 13 predicted proteins | sample MerIslsedime2_MG_FD_207735 | JGI IMG/M metagenome (GOLD analysis project Ga0316193, IMG submission 207735) | Coastal sediment microbial communities from Maine, United States - Merrow Island sediment 2 | ecosystem: Environmental > Aquatic > Marine > Coastal > Sediment | place: USA: Maine...
GAAGTTTTCCGACAGGCCGATATTGCCATAGCCGATATACTCCGGCGCCAGGGGCAGGTGGATCGAGCGCTGCCCGCCGTCGGGCATAAGCCCGGCGAACATGTTGTAGAGCACAAAAAACGCCGACTGGCTGCCGTTACTGATCGCGATGTTGCCGGCGTTAAGGTCCCAGCCGAACTGGCGATTGAGGAAACCCGCAAGCTGGTCGCGAAAATCCCGGTCCCCCTGGGGTGACTGGTACACACCGAACAGGCTGTGGCGCTGGGCGGGGTCGGCAAGGATAGCCTCCAGGCGCTGCTGGAATACTGCTTCGACCTCTGGCAGGCGGCCGGGATTCCCGCCACCCATGAAAATCATGTCCGGATTGTCGCTGAGGGCGCTGCTGAGATCGTCCATCAACTCGACAATGCCGGATTCGCCGGCAAATTTTTTACCGAAAGTAGATAACTTCACGCGGTGCGCTTCCTCGTACGGGGCATGCCGATGTTACCTGAGCCGCGCTCAAAACGCATTGCACTGTATTGGTGCTGACTGCAACACGATAGTGCGGCGGGGCAGCGCGGGGCCGGCGAATTGTGCTGCGGGGGCGTTGGTAAATGCCCTAACTATATGAAAAGTATTGAGATACGAGAGTTGGCAGCGCGCTTGCATCGTCACTTGAGTACATTCCCTGTTAATACGCAGCACGACAGATACAGCCAATGGAGCGCCAGGGTTCCGGTCACCTGCGGGTGGCGCCTGATCCGCGGCCTTTCGCTACAAAGGTTACACGGCGGGATAAAAGCCCGGAAGGCCAAAACGGCGTATTGCCGGGGGTACTCCCACCCAACTGACACCGAGAGACTACACATGAAACGTTTATCACTACTTTTGTTTACCCTGGTATTTTCCGCCAACCTGGCTGCCGCCGACAAGTTCAAGGTGTGCTGGTCTATCTACGTAGGCTGGATGCCCTGGGGCTATGGTGCCGACCAGGGGATCGTTGACAAGTGGGCTGACAAGTACGGCATTGAGATCGAAGTGGTCCAGATCAACGATTACATCGAATCCATCAACCAGTACTCTGCCGGTGGCTTTGACGCCTGCACCATGACCAATATGGACGCGCTGACCATTCCTGCGGCTGGTGGCCTGGACAGTACTGCCCTGGTAGTGGGTGACTTTTCCAATGGCAACGACGGCGTGGTGCTCAAAGGCAAGAAGTCCCTGGCCGATATCAAGGGCCAGAGCGTCAACCTGGTTGAGCTGAGTGTGTCCCATTACCTGCTGGCGCGAGGCCTGGACAGTGTTGGCCTGGCGGAGTCAGATCTCACTGTGGTGAATACCTCTGACGCGGACATGGTGGCTGCCTATACCACCGATGACGTTACCGCGGTGGCAACATGGAATCCCTTGCTCAACGAAATCGTCGGCATGCCCGATAGTTACAAGGTGTTCGACTCCTCACAAATCCCCGGCGAAATCATTGACCTGTTGGTGATCAATACTGAGACCCTGGCCGCCAACCCGGCACTGGGCAAAGCGCTGGTCGGCGCATGGTACGAGATCATGGGTGCCATGCAGGGCGACAGTGGTGTCGCCGCACGCACGGCAATGGGCCAGGCCTCTGGCACCGACCTGGCCGGCTATGACGCGCAGCTTGCAAGCACCGAGATGTTCTATACCCCGGATGCGGCTCTGGCGCTCACGAACAGCGAGCAGCTGAGAAAAACCATGCAGTATGTGGCTGAGTTCTCTTTCAAACACGGCCTGCTGGGTGATGGCGCTCCCGATGCCGGTGTGATCGGTATCGAAATGCCGGCGGGCACCTTTGGCGACGAGAGTAATATCAAGTTCCGCTTCGATCCGAGCTACATGCAAATGGCAGCCGACGGCAAGCTTTAACACATTAGACCGCAACCGAGCTGATTTCCCATGAAGCGAATGATCAACCTTACTCCGGCACCGCCCGCCCGCGTATTTCTGGCCTTGTTGCCTTTCGTGCTGCTGGTGTTGCTGTACATGGTGAGCTCCGACGCCCGGCTGGCAGAGAATCCGAACGACAAACTGCTGCCCGGGCTGGGGCAGATCGCCGATACCATTGAGCGTTCGGCGTTTGAACCCAGCAAGCGCAGTGGCCAGTATCTGTTCTGGGTAGATACTGCCAGCAGCCTGACCCGGCTGGGCCTGGGAGTGCTGATTGCCGCGACCCTGGGCTTGCTGATCGGCCTGTTCACCGGCGCCATGCCGGTATTGACGGCGGGGCTGTCGCCGCTGCTGACAGTGATCTCCCTGGTGCCACCTCTGGCCTTACTACCGATTCTTTTTATCGTGTTCGGCCTGGGGGAGTTGTCGAAGGTGGTGCTGATTGCCGTCGGCATCACACCTTTTATCGCCCGGGATATGCAGCGTGCAACCCAGGAAATTCCGCGGGAACAACTGGTTAAGGCACAGACCCTGGGGGCCAATACTTCGCAGATTATGGTGCGCGTACTGTTGCCCCAGGTTCTCCCCAGGTTGATAGATTCTGTACGCCTGGCCATGGGTGCGGGTTGGCTGTTCCTTATTGCCTCCGAGGCGGTGGCGGCAACCGATGGCCTTGGCTATCGCATTTTCCTGGTACGCCGCTACATGGCCATGGATCTGATTCTCCCCTACGTTGCCTGGATTACGCTGCTGGCCTTTCTGTTTGATGTGCTGCTGCGCTCGGCAAATCGGCGCCTCTTCAAGTGGCACCAGCCGGAGGCGAATTGATGCTGGAAGCAAACAATCTTTGGAAATCTTTCGACGACACCGTGGTGCTGGAGCGCCTGAATGTGAGTGTTGAGGAGGGCGAGTTTATCACCCTGGTAGGGGCCTCTGGCTGTGGCAAGAGCACCTTTCTCAAGCTGTTGCTGGGCACAGAGAGTGTCAGCAGGGGGCAATTGCTGCTGGACGGCAGCCCGGTGGTGGACGAGCCGGGTCCTGATCGCGGCATCGTCTTCCAACAGTACTCGGTGTTTCCGCATATGACAGTACTGGACAACGTGGTGGCTACCCGCGGTTTCGAGCGTCCCGGTTTCAGCGGCCACCTGTTTGGTCGCCGGCGTCGCAATGCCCGCGAGGAAGCGAGTGCGATGCTTAAGCGCGTAGGGCTGGAACATGCACTGAACAAGTACCCTCATGAATTGTCCGGCGGTATGCGTCAGCGCCTGGCCATTGCCCAGGCACTGCTGGCAAAACCGCGCATACTATTGCTGGATGAGCCCTTCGGTGCACTGGACCCTGGCATTCGCAAGGATATGCACGCGCTGGTGCTGGAATTGTGGCGCGAGTACAAGCTTACCGTATTCATGGTGACTCACGATCTGCAGGAAGGTTTTTACCTCGGGACGCGACTGTGGGTATTCGACAAGGTCCGCCACGACCCGGATGCGCCCAATGCCTATGGTGCCACCATTACCTATGACCTGCCCGTGGGCAGCCGCGACGAGATTATCCCCGCTATCGGTGAGCTGTCGCCGGTGGCGGTTGAGCCGCCACTGGCTGCCGTTGCAAGTAATGCATGAGTAAATATATCCAGTCCATTGAGTACCGCACCGAGATTGCGGCGGGCGGCCACTGGTCGCTGCGACTGCGGCGCGGCACGGTTATGCGCCTGAGCGATATTGGTGGTGGCGCCAATGTTGGCATGCTGTTCTACAATCCGGAAAACCTGCTGGAGCGCTACAATGCGCCGGATACCCTGAAGTGCCAGCACACATTCCGGCTGACTGCAGGCCACTGCCTGTACTCCGATATGGGTAGGGTGTTCGCCTCCGTGGTCGCAGATAGCCTGGGCTGGCACGACACGGTCTGCGGCAACAGTAACGCAGAGCAGGTAGCTGAGCGCTGGGGCGCGCGGGATTATCAGCGCGACAGTAATCAGTGGCACCAGAACGGCTACGACGCCTTCCTGGTGGAGCTGGCCAAGTACGGCCTGGGCGGCGCTGATATGGCCGCGAATATCAACTGGTTCAGCAAAGTGGCAGTGGATGCCAAGGGCAATATGGCTCTGGTGCCAGATCACAGCGCTGCTGGTGGCCAGCTGCTGCTGCGTTTTGAAATGGATACTCTGGTGCTGCTGCACAATTGCCCCCACCCGCTCAATGCCGCGCCTGAATACCCGACCGGGCCTGTGCAGGTGGAGCTGGGGCTGGCCGCGCCGGTGGCGGAGGACGATCACTGTATGAACAGTTGTGAGGAAAACCGCCGCGGCTTTCACAACAACGCGCTGTACCACCTGGGGCAGGCCTGAGGCATGACTGAGACGTTGACAACAAGCTCACGCGCGGCCGAGGCGGCTACACTGCGTCAGGTTGTGCCAGCCGGGGATTATTATATCGGCCTGCTGAAAGCCGAGCAGGTGCTGCGCATATTGGATCTGGAAGGAAACCAGGCTGCCGATACCCTGTTTTACTCCGCTGAAAATTCTGCGGAGCGCTACAGTGCCACCGACACCATCCGGGAGCAGGGCAATGTCTACCTGACCACGGGCTCCAGCTTACGCTCGAATGAGAACCGGGTGATGTTGGAAATTGTGGCCGACACCTGCGGCCGCCACGATACTCTGGGCGGCGCCTGTGCTAACGAGAGCAATACGGTGCGCTACGACCTGGAAAAACGCTGTATGCACTCCTGCCGCGACAGCTGGATGCTGGCGGTAGCCGAACACCCGGAATACGGCATCACCAAGCGGGATATCATCCACAATATTAACTTCTTTATGAATGTGCCGGTCACCGACAGCGGTGGCCTGACATTTGAAGATGGGATCTCGGCTCCGGGAAAATATGTGGAGTTGCAGGCTGCCATGGATGTAATCGTACTGATCTCCAACTGCCCGCAGCTGAACAATCCCTGTAATGGCTACAACCCGACACCGGTAGAGGTGCTGGTCTGGGATAGCTGAATCAGCTGACACGCCCTAGTGTAGTGCGGCGTATAAAGTGCCCATTCAGAGCCCACCAATTCGCGCTCTGCAAGGCGCCGTTCGCCGGGAATAGTGGTTCTATTTTCAAGAGCGGCAACGCCGCAGAGCGCGAATTGGCGGGCTCCCTTCGGGCGAGCCGCCAAGGGGTCAGCCGCTGCGTTGCGATTTCTCGACGTAGCACCACTATGCCTTCGAAACCGCGTCTACCGGCTGGCCCCTTGGCGACTCGCTGAATGGGCACTTTATACGCCGCACTACACTAGCCTTCAGCGGACGGCCGCTGTCGTAATGCAACCCCGGGACGGCCCGGCGGAGGTTTGTCCAGTGTTCGAAAAAGTCCTGATTGCCAACCGCGGCGCTATCGCCACTCGCATTATCCGCACCCTGAAACGGCTGGGTGTCGGCGCGGTCGCTGTCTATGCCGAGTGCGATGTCGATAGCCTGCACGTGCGCGAGGCCGATCAAGCCTACTCACTGGGGGAGGGCGGGGCTGCCGATACCTACCTGGCGATAGATAAGTTGCTCGCCATTGCCGCCCGGTGCGGCGCCGGTGCGATACACCCCGGTTATGGCTTTCTCAGTGAAAATGCTGGCTTCGTGCGCCGCTGCGAAGCGGCAGGCATTGCCTTTATCGGCCCGACCGCCGAGCAGATCGAGTCTTTTGGCCTGAAGCACCGGGCCCGGGAGCTGGCGGTGGCGGCGGGTGTGCCCCTGTCGCCCGGTTCAGACCTGCTTGCCGATCTGGAAGAGGCGCGCGCGGAAGCGGAGCGTATCGGCTATCCGGTGATGCTAAAGAGTACCGCCGGCGGGGGTGGTATCGGCATGCAGCTGTGCCACGAACCCGCTGAGCTGGATGGAGCCTACGTTTCGGTAAAGCGCCTGGGCGCCAATAACTTTGCCGATGACAGCGTGTACCTTGAGAAATTTATCACCCGGGCGCGGCATATCGAGGTACAGGTATTTGGAGATGGCGCCGGTGGCGCCCTGGCGCTGGGTGAGCGTGACTGTTCCAGCCAGCGGCGCAACCAGAAGGTGGTGGAAGAGTGCCCTGCCCCCAACCTGAGCGACGATGAGCGGGCTCTCCTGCATAGCACCGCGGAATCCCTGTTGGCCAGTGTCGCCTACCGCAACGCCGGCACGGTGGAGTTTATCTACGATGCCGACAGCTGCGAGTTCTATTTCCTGGAGGTGAACACCCGCCTGCAGGTGGAACACGGGGTCACCGAGGAGGTCTACGGCGTGGACCTTGTGGAGTGGATGCTGTGTCAGGCCGCCGGTGAGCTGCCGCCGCTGGCAACCCTGCGCGACCAGTTGGCGCCCGCTGGCCACGCTGTGCAGGTGCGCGTTTACGCCGAGGACCCCTATCGCGATTTCCAGCCCTGCGCCGGCTTATTGAGCCGTGTTGAATTTCCCCGGGGTGAGGGCATTCGTATCGATCACTGGGTGGAGGCGGGGATAGAGGTGCCGCCGTATTTTGATCCCATGCTGGCCAAGGTGATTGTCCGGGACCGCGATCGCGCCACTACTCTGCACAAGCTGCAGCGCACACTGGATGACATTGAGTTGTATGGCAGCGAAACCAATCTGGATTACCTGCGTGCCCTGAGCCGTGACGAAACCCTGGCGCGCGGCGAAGTTACAACCCGCTACCTGGACAGCTTCAGCTACCAGCCGCGGCGCATCGATGTCGTGTCGGGTGGCACCATGACCACCATTCAGGACTATCCCGGCCGTCGCGGTCACTGGGATGTGGGGGTGCCGCCGTCAGGCCCCTTCGACAATTACTCTTTTCGCCTGGGCAACCGGCTGTTGGGTAATGAGGTGGAGGCCGCCGGGCTGGAGATCACGCTGCAGGGTCCTACCCTCAGATTCAGCGCCACCACCCGCATAGTGCTGGCCGGAGCAGCGATAGAGGCGACCCTGGATGGTGAGCCGCTGGGTCTGTGGCAGGTGGTTGAAGTGGCCCCCGGGCAACTGTTGGAAATGGGGCGAGTAGAGAGTCGCGGGGCGCGCAGCTACCTGTGTGTCGAGGCCGGCCTACCCTGCCCGGAATATCTGGGCTCCCGTGCCACCTTCACCCTTGGCCAGTTCGGCGGTCATAATGGCCGCGCCCTGCGCAGCGGTGATGTGCTCGGCCTGGCTCCGACGGCGGAGGCGTCGCCTATGGCTGTCGCACCAGCGGCCCTGCTGCCGGTAATCGGTAACCACTGGGCTCTGCGGGTGATCTATGGACCCCACGGCGCGCCGGATTTTTTTACCGATGAGGATATTGCAACGTTCTTCGCCACTGACTGGGAAGTTCACTACAACTCCAGCCGAACCGGAATACGCCTGATAGGACCGAAGCCCAGGTGGGCCCGCTCCGATGGTGGCGAGGCGGGTCTGCACCCATCGAATATCCACGACAATGCCTACGCTTTCGGCACCGTGGATTTTACCGGTGACATGCCCGTGATCCTGGGGCCGGATGGCCCCTCGCTGGGAGGCTTTGTCTGCCCCGCCACAGTAATTACTGCAGATCTTTGGTGCCTGGGTCAGCTGCGCGCCGGTGATCGGGTACGCTTTGTGCCAGTAGAGGTGGCCGATGCCATCGCCCTGGAGGCGGCCCAGTTGCGCGAGTTGGATGAGCTGAGGGAGGACTGCGTCAGCTGGACCCCGGCAGACCCGGACTCTGCGGTCCTTGCGCGTCTGCCAGCCAGTGAGTTCGGTGATGAAATTGTCTACCGGCTGGCGGGCGATCATTTTTTGCTGGTGGAATACGGCGAACAGGTACTGGATATCCGCTTGCGATTTCGCGCTCACGCACTGATGCAGTGGCTGCAGCAGCATCCCCTGGCCGGATTGCGGGAGCTGACCCCGGGAATCCGCTCCCTGCAGTTGCATTTTGACAGCCAGCAACTGGGTCACAGCCAGTTGCTGGAGCACTTGCAGCGGGCGGAGAGAGACCTGGCCGGCCAGTTAGATCAGCTGGCGGTGCCCTCTCGAATCGTGCACTTACCCCTGTCCTGGGATGATATCGCCTGCCGGCAGGCGATCGATAAATACATGCAGTCAGTGCGTGAGGATGCGCCCTGGTGCCCCAGCAACCTGGAGTTTATTCGCCGTATCAACGGCCTGGAGAGCGTCGAGGCGGTCAGGGATATCCTGTTTGCCGCGTCCTATCTGGTGATGGGCCTGGGGGATGTTTACCTGGGTGCTCCCGTGGCAACGCCGGTGGATCCGCGTCACCGACTGGTCACCACCAAATACAATCCCGCCCGCACCTGGACCGCAGAGAACTCGGTAGGCATCGGCGGCTCCTACCTCTGTGTTTATGGCATGGAGGGCCCGGGGGGTTACCAGTTTGTCGGCCGTACTTTGCAGATGTGGAACCGCTACCGCCAGACCCCGGAGTTCACCCAACCCTGGCTGTTGCGCTTCTTCGATCAGATCCGTTTCTATCCGGTCAGCCACGAGGAATTGGAGCAGTTTCGCCGGGATTTCCCGCAGGGTCGCTACCCCCTGAAGATCGAGGAAAGCACCTTTAATCTCGGACAGTACCAGTCGATGCTGGCAGAGCAGGAAGTCGGTATCGGTGACTTTCGCCAGCGCCGGGAGGCCGCCTTCGAGGCGGAACTGGCCCATTGGCACGCCACCGGCCAGTTCGATTACGAGCCAGCGCAGGAGGAGAGCCAGGCAGAAGATGTCGACTGGCCCGAGGACAGTGTGGTGGTGGATAGCCCGGTGTCAGGCAGTGTCTGGCAGGCCGCGATCACCCCGGGGCAGCAGGTGCAGCGGGGCGATACTCTGATGATACTGGAGTCCATGAAGATGGAAATCCCGATACTGGCTCCCTGCGACGGGGTGGTCAGCCAGATGCTGCTGGCTGAGGGCAAGCGGGTCAGCGCCGGCCAGTCACTTGTTGTGATGGAGGCCAGCCCATGAGCCGGGACATGAGCGTGACGGGTCTGCGACAGGCCTATGCCGACGGCAGCTTGCAACCGGCGCAAGTATTTCGGGAAATACGCGAGCAGGCAGCGCAGTATGCCCAGCACAACATCTGGATCCATCTGCTGAGCGAGCAGGAGCAGCAGGTATGGTTGGATGCTCTGGCTGACAGGGTGCCTGCCGATGCGCCTCTGTGGGGCATACCCTTTGCCATCAAGGATAATATCGATCTGGCCGGTATCCCGACGACCGCCGGCTGTGAGGAATTTGCCTATACTCCAGAACGCTCCGCCACCGTGGTGCAACAGCTGCTGGATGCAGGCGCCATCCCGGTGGGCAAAACCAACCTGGACCAGTTTGCCACCGGCCTCAATGGCACCCGTTCCCCCCATGGACCCTGCCGCAACAGTTTTGATGCCAACTACATCAGCGGTGGCTCCAGCTCGGGATCGGCGGTGGCGGTTGCGCTGGGGCTGGCCACTTTCAGCCTGGGTACCGACACTGCAGGCTCCGGCCGGGTGCCCGCCTGTTTCAACAACCTGGTGGGTCTTAAGCCCACCCGCGGCTTGTTGTCTGCCACAGGTATGGTGCCGGCCTGTCGCAGCCTGGACTGTATCAGCATCTTTACCTACAACGCCGACGACGCGAATGCGGTGCTGGCCTGCGCCGAGGGCGAGGACAACACCGACGGCTACAGTCGGGCCAACCCTTTCGACAATGGATCGCGCAGTTACGGTCGCCGAGGTGGGCAGCTGCGGGTGGGCGTTATCCCGCCGGCGCAGCTGCAGTTCTTCGGTGACGGCAACTACCAGCAGGCCTACGCTGACACGCTTGCCAGTCTTGAGTGTGAGGATTTCGAATTGATCGAGATTGATTACACCCCGTTTGATGAGGCGGCCCGCCTGCTCTACGAAGGGCCCTGGGTGGCAGAACGCTATATAGCGACCCTGCCCCTGATCGAACAGCAACCCGAAGCTCTGGTGCCAGTGGTGCGGGATATCATTGCCCCGGGCGGGAAACCGCCGGCCACCGACCTGTTTCTCGCGCAATACCGCCTGCAGGCCCTGCGTAAAACTTGCGCGGCGCAAATGGCCGCCCTGGATTGCCTGCTGACACCCACTGCCGGCCGTCTGTTTACCGTGGACGAGATGCTGGCAGAGCCGGTGCTCCGCAACGGTCAGCTGGGCTACTACACCAATTTTATGAATCTACTGGATATGACCTCGGTGGCGGTTCCCTCGGGTATGACTTCTTCAGGCCTGCCCTTTGGTATCACCCTGGTGGGCTGCGCGTTCAGCGATCGCGCCCTGCTGTCGATCGCCAATCGCCTGCAGCAGGCTCTGCCACTGCCTATGGGTGCAACCGGGCTGCAGCAGCCGTCGCTGTGTGGTGACCAGGTGGGTGATAAAGGTTCCATTGCGGTGGTGGTCTGTGGGGCGCATATGGCCGGCCTGCCGCTGAACTGGCAACTGACCGAACGTGGGGGGGTTCTCAGGGAGCGTACCACCACCGCCCCCTGCTATCGCCTTTACGCCCTGTCCGGCGGGCCGCCCCGACGTCCGGGCCTGGTCCTGGACGAAAGCGCAGGTGTCAGTATTGAGGTGGAGGTGTGGGCGCTGCCCGCAGCGGAATTCGGCAGCTTTGTGGCCGGCATACCCGGGCCACTGGGTATTGGTAAGGTGAGTTTGGCAGATGGTGCTGAGGCCTGTGGCTTTATTTGTGAACCCCGGGGAATCGCAGGCGCGAAGGAGATTTCCGCGCAAGGTGGATGGCGAGCGTACATCGCTACTTGCTGAGACCTGGGTCCACCTTAATGTCACAATAATTACGGTGCACTGCCCGGTCTGCGGTCGTATACTTCCGATTTTGCAGCGCACCTGGAAAAATGACTGACAATAGCCAGCAGTACCTGAATACAGCGGTTTTGGATGCACTCGACCCGGCAGAGTTTCGCGCGCAAAACCCTTTTCCATGGGTTAACCCGCAGTACTTTATACGCGATGAGCTCTATCCCGAGCTGCTGGCCACGATGCCGGATCTATCGCGCTTTCGTGCATTCTTCGGCAAGCAGCGCAAGCATGGCCAGGCCAGCCACGACCGCTACGTGCTCGACTATGAGGACGGTATGGATCTGCCTGCGCCCTGGGATCAGTTTATCGCTGAACTGCGCAGTGAAACTTACCGTAAGTTTGTCTGCAGAATGCTGGGGGTCAGCCACGTCCGCTTTCGTTTTCACTGGCACTTCACCCCGGATGGGGGTGAAGTTTCTCCACACTGCGATTCCAAAGGCAAAATCGGTTCCCAGATCTTTTACCTCAATACCAGCGATGACTGGCAGTGGGACTGGGGCGGTGAGACCGTCATTCTCGACGATGGTGGCCGCATAAGCGCCGACAATGCCCCGGGTTTCGATGATTTTGTGGCGGAGTATCCTGCCGAAACCCGGGACAACCGCAGCCTGATCTTTGGCCGGCGTGGCAACTCCTGGCATGGCGTGAGGCGCATCAATTGCCCGGAAAATTATTTTCGCAAGGTATTCATCGTGGTGTTTGAAGAACACAGGCCATTGCGTATGGCGACGAAAAGACTCCGTCGCCTGCTGACCGGCGCCGAACTGGTAACGGATAAAGAGCGCCTGATGTACTAGAGAATGGAGTCCTCCAGTAAGCCACCGTTGCTGATCCTCGGGGCGCCTCCCCGGGGCGGCAACCACTTGCTGCGCGGGCTGCTGGACCATCACCCACAATTGCTGTTGCCGCCGGATGAAGACTACTTCGTGCGTCACCTGTCGCGGCACCCGCTGCTGCGTTTGCGCGGCATGCTCAGCTCCCAGGCCGGTGCTCCACGTTTTTTTCGCGAACTGCAAAAAGATGGGCATCTGGAGCGCATTAATGCGGGGCACGGTACAGAGGTGTTTGGCACAGAGGACTCCCTTGATCTTGACGCCTACTACCGATACATCAGCGAGCATCATGAGCGCGGTAGTCTTGATAGCCTGGTGCGCAATCACGTCGAGGCACTGGCGGTGGCGCTGGGGCATGTGCCCGGAGATGGACGCCTGCGGGTGATATTTTGTGCCTTGCAGTCCAACAACGACGACCTTGTGCGGGTTGCCAACTTACTCGCGCGCAGTTATGACGTGCGCGGAATTTTCATTGTGCGAGATCCTCGCGCTCACCTGAGCTCCAAGCTGGTGCGCAATCCCACGTTGAACCTCAGGCGTTTCTGTCAGCGCCAGAATCGTTACTGGGAAGAAATAGGGGAGTTTGCAGAAAACTGTGGGCCCGCCTTGCGAATGCGCTTCGAGGAACTGGTTACCCAGACAGAAGCCAGCATGCGGCGCGTATGTGAGTTCGCGAAGATTGAGTTTTCACCGGCGGTACTGGAATACACCCAGGGTGGCGAGGCCAGCCACAGTAACTCCTCCTTTGCAGCAGCGCCCGGCATCGATCACGGCGTGCTGACCCGTTACCGCGATACCCTGCCGGCGGAAACGGTTGCCTACCTGGAGAAGAACTGCCTGCCTGAACTGTTCTGGTCAGGCCCCGCGGCAGAAGTGGGTGAGCCTGAAGCCCGTTAGGCCAACAACCGCTAGAGCTTGTGTGCCTTTGGCCAGCGCCGTTTCAGGCATATCCACTGCTCCGGGTACTCCCTGATCCACTGTTCGAAACAGCGGTTGATTTGCACAGTCATTTCAGCAGCCTGCTCATCGATGGGCGCATCCGGTTGCTCACTTACAATGGGGTCGTACAGGCAAATACGGTATCGATTGCCGGGCAGTCGGACACAGCGAATGGGTATTAGTGCCGCTCCACAGCGCAACGCCAGTCGTGCGGCGGTGGTGTTGGTGAGTGCGTCCCGACCGAAATAAGGCAGCAGCTTGCCGGTATCCAGGCGTGTATCCATGGCCATGCCGATGCTGTGCCCGGCGGCCAACTCCTTCATTAGCGGCCTTACGCCAGCATCCGAAGGGATCAGCTTCACACCAAAAGATTCCCGCAGCTCCAGCATCATCTTCCGCAGCGTTTCATTGGATTCAGGCGCATAGATGGTGCTGATAGTGAGGCCGTACTCAAGAGACACCAGGTTGCTCAGCTGCCAGGCGCCAATATGAGCGCTCACAAAAACAGCAGCGTCCTTGCGCCCGATAACCTGGGCAGCCCCCGGTGCGATATCCCACTCCAGGCGTTGCTGCCGCTGCTCCCAGATCTCTCCCATCTTGATCAGTTCGGCAGCCGAAACGCCCAGGTAACGAAAGATCTGTCGCGCGGTGCGCTCGCGCCACTCTTCGCTGGCATCCGGGAAGGCAATCGCGAGATTTACCCTGGCCTTGTCGATTTTGTCGCCGTAGGGCGCGACCAGTCCGAAAGCAAATGCCGATAGGCGGTTGGCCTGCTCCAGGGACAGCCAGCGTATAAGCCAGAAAATAAAGGCGAACGCCCGGGCTTCAAGCCACTGGCTGACGGTAACCAGAAACGGCGCTTTACGCGCCAGTTTCTTAGGGATCAGGTAAAACTGCGGCACTCCCTCAGCTCACTTGGCTGCGGGCTGCGTACCGAAGATCTTGTCCCAAAAGGGTGAGCTGACACCGTAGCGGCCACCTTCACCGGAGTAATGGTGCTTGAGGTGGTAGTGCTTGAGATACTTTGCCACCGGATTGCGCATGGGGAAGTGATGCGTTGAATAGTGAATATAGTCGTATATCAGGTAGCCGATAATAAAAAAGGCGCAAAAGGGCTGGATCCATGGCTGGGGAATAAAAATGCCGAATATCAGGTAAAGAGCCAGCATGATGGGAATAGCGCCGGCGGGGGGCATGACCAGCCGGGTCTTGTCTTTGGGGTCTTCGTGATGGTTGCCGTGAAACAGGAATACCAGCCACTTACCCAGCTTGCTCTTGGCGGGGTAATGAAACAGGAATCGGTGCAGCCAGTATTCTGTAAGAGTCCAGGTGGCGATACCCGCTACACCAATGGCCAGTACCGGTAATACCGGCAGCTGGTACACGGCGAAGCTGCGCCAGATCAGCCAGCCCGCAAAGGGGCCCCACATCAGCAGCGGTGTGATGGGGTGGACGTGGGACAGGCGCTCGAGAAAATCATTCTCGAACAGGCGTATGGACTCGTGTTGTTTTTCAGGCTGCATAGGAATCGATTTCGGCATCACGGCCGGTTACCTCCGGTGAATGAGCTACGGTGTCTTTCGGCCACAGGCGCTTGGAGCAAAACCAGTGGGCGGGGTGCTGGCGTATCCAGTCTTCAAACTGCACATGCACCTGCTGGATCATATCTATCGCCTGGTCCGTCTCGTTGGCCTCCGGTTTGCTGGGCTGAACCGGGGGATGAAAAATTACGCGGAAATGTGCGTCCCGCAGGCGCACAACCTGCACCGGCACCAGTTCGCAGTTGTTCTTGAGCGCGAGCTTGGCGGGAAGGATAGTGGATATCTTGTCGTGGCCAAAAAACCGGATTGGCTTGCCATCGTCTACCCGCCTGTCCATGACCATTGCCGCCGTGCGCCCCTCCTTGAGTGCCCGCATCAGAAGGCGGGCACTGTTGTCCCTGGGCAACAGCTTGCAGTTCAGGGCCTGGCGTGACTCCAGCAGTATGCGGTCGAGCAAGGGGTTGGTGGGCGGCGAATATAAACTGGCGTTGGGAATGCCCATTTTAGCCATGGCGGAGCACACCACTTCCCAGTTGCTCTGGTGGGCAGTGACAATAACGCAGGGTTTGCTGGGGTCTGAGTAGGTGGTAATGGGCTCGCGGATCTCGATCTGGAGACGATCGTCGTCCTTCAAAATGGTCTCCAGGTGAGGATACTCGCCAAGAACACGGCCCGCCTGCCCCCAGGCCTCTGTTACCAGGGCATCCAGTTCACCGTCGTTAAGCTCGGGGAAGGCCAGGGCAAGATTGGCGCGATAGATTGCGGTTTTACCCTTCATTTTTGGGCCGATCCAGGTGCCAATTCTGCTGCCGAAGCGTGAGGCCGTGTCAATGGACAGGCGTCTTGCCAGCCAGGCAACAAGCGATACCAGCAGGTAATCCGCGCGCCATAGAAACTGCTGCAGGAAACGATGTTCCCGCGCCAGTTTGCGCAGTGAATTGCCTACAATAAACTCAGCCAAGGACCTTATCTACCCGGTAAGAATCAAGTGTGTTTGAGCCGGTCATTATACCTCAGGCAGCCCTTTCGAACGGGCCGGAATTAGCTGTCATATTTCCGCTTTATCCAGCATCTCAAGGCCCTGTTGCAGGCCTATAGAGGGGCGCCAGCCGGTCATTTCAGTAATCGCCTGATTGTCCACAACCCAGTTGGAATGGCGCAGTTCTCTGAGTTTCGGTGGGGTAAGCATGGGCGCCCTGCCGGTGAACCGTGCGCTGGATACATTGATTTGGGCAATCCAGTCCAGCAGCCGTGTTGGCACCTGCCACAGCCGGACTTTGCGACCCCACACGATTCCGGCTATATCGGCCATTTCGCGCCAGTTGTAACCGTTTTCCCGGCCATCGCAGAGTGTCAGGGTCTGGTGCCGGGTAGCATCAGTCTGCAGCGCGGCGATTACCGCGGTGACCAGGTCGATCACGTGGACCAGTGAAGTACGTGAGGTGGTTTCACCGGGTACGGGGGCGATACCCCGTGACATAGCCTGGAAAACCGGCAGCATTTCCTTGTCACCCGGGCCATACACTGCCGGTGGGCGCAGCACTATCCAGTCCATCCCGGGATGGGCCTTCAGTATTTCCTCGCCACCGCGCTTGCTGGCCGCATACCAGGATAATTCGGGCTCGCGTGCCGCAAGAGACGATAACAGCAACAGGCGTGGATGTTGCGGCATGGCCTCCATGGCAGCCACCAGCCTGCTGGTGCCGTCGACGTTAATGCGGTCGAAGTCCTGTTGGCAATGACCCCTGACTACCCCGGCAGCATGAATGACCGCGCTGGTTTCCGCGACAAGTTGTTGCAGCGCGGCGGCATCGTCCAGGTCACCGGGTATGAGGGTGACGCCCAGTTCGTTCAGTTGCTGTGCTTTGTCCGGATTGCGGACCAGCGCCCGCACCTTGTAACCCCGTTGCAGCAGCTCTGCGCAAAGTACCTTGCCGATAAACCCGGTAGCACCAGTTACCGCAATCAGGCTGCCGCTGGGAATCAGGCTGATGCAACCCTCAAACGGAACTCTTCAGTGACCGCATTCAGGTTGTCGTCTTCGTGGGTGGCAATGAAGTCCAGTCGCGCCTTGGCGCGGGACAGCTTGCCTGATGAAGTTTTGGGCAGTGAGCGCGGCGGAACCAGCTCCACAAAGCAGTCCAGGCTCATTTCGAGACGCATCAGGGCGCTGAGACGTCGCACCAGGTTGTTGCGTTTCTTGGGGTCGGTCTCGCGACACTGTACCAGCAGTACACACATTTCCTCGCCTTCATGG
>Ga0316193_10001383_pt1 | contig 16276 bp, 15 predicted proteins | sample MerIslsedime2_MG_FD_207735 | JGI IMG/M metagenome (GOLD analysis project Ga0316193, IMG submission 207735) | Coastal sediment microbial communities from Maine, United States - Merrow Island sediment 2 | ecosystem: Environmental > Aquatic > Marine > Coastal > Sediment | place: USA: Maine...
CGGACGGATCGACAGCGGTCGGGGTGAAGGACATGCGGCGACGATTCTTACAGCAGGAAGTTTCTTTGCCCAGCATCCACGTGATGAAATGTCGAGATGACCGACCCGTGGACCCGCGAGCCGTGGGGCGGATTCCACCACCCGACCGAACTCGTGATCGTCACCTCGGTCGCCCTCGCCGTCTCCTACGCCGTCGCCGCCCAGGATCCGGTCCCGAGCTGGGAACTCCGGCTCACCGAGTGGGTCAACGGCGTCCCGGACTCGTTCGGCTCGATGCTCTACCCGATCATGCAGCTCGGCACGCTCGCGGGTCCCATCGCCGTGGCCGTCGGCATCGCCGTGCTCCGAAGGGACTGGATCCTGAGCGGAGCAACCGTCATGGCCGGATTCGCCTCGTGGTTCGGCGCAAAGGGCGTCAAGCGGAGCGTCGAGCGGGATCGTCCGATCTCGTACCTCCCCGAGATCATCGTGCGTGAAGGCGACGGTTCGGGCCTCGGCTTCGTGTCAGGCCACAGTGCTGTCGCTGCGACGGCTGCGATGTTCGCCATGGCGGCGCTCCCCCGACGCTGGCGCATCGTGCCGCCGATCCTGGCGGCGCTCGTCGGGATCGCACGAGTTGTCCATGGCGTGCACCTTCCGGCGGACCTCGTCGGTGGTTGGAGCCTCGGCATGCTCATCTCGATGGGCATGTTCTTCGTCATCGACCGGTTCTTCCCACCGATCACGAAGGCAACCTCATGACGGCCGCACTCGACACCCCGACCGGCAGCCGTTGGTGGCTCACCGTCGCCGGTGTCGGCGCGGCGATCGCCGCCATCGCCGGTGTGATCGCCTCCTCCGGAACGGTGCCCGGCTGGGAAGCGTCGATCTTCCATGCGATCAACGACCTCCCCGACTGGCTCGAGGCGCCGATGTGGGTCTTCCAGCTCGCCGGCCTCCTCTTCGTCCCAGCGATCGTCGCCGTCGGCGCCGCGGCGTTCCGCCGCTGGTCGCTCGCCCTTGCACTCGTCATCTTCATCCCCCTCAAGCTCCTCGTCGAGAAGGGCGTCGTGAAGCAGTTGGTCGAGCGAGAGCGACCAGGAACCACGATCTGCGGTGCGCCGGACGACTTCGATCCGACGTGCGGGAACTTCCGCGGTGACGTCCCGCTCGAGGGTCTGTCGTTCGTGTCCGGTCACGCGATCATCGCGTGGGGCGTGGCGACACTGCTCTGGACTGCCCTGCCGCGGGGTTGGCGGTGGGTGCCGATCGTGGTCGCCGCGCTCAACGCGATCGCCAGGGTCTATCTCGGCGCGCACAACCCGCTCGACGTCGTCGGCGGAGCCGGGATCGGGATCGCAGTCGCCGGCCTCATCGGCCTGGCGTTCGAGGCAAGTGGTCACCCCGTCGACCGTCGCTGATCAGTCCCGAAGTTCGTTCAGGATGACGCGGTGATCCAGCGACGAAGTCGCTCACGGTTCGACCGCGTGTTCCCCACCGATTGTCGAAAGTTGCCGCACGGCGACGGGCCCGCTCCTTCCTCTTCTCGCCGCAGTGCTCGCGGGCCCAGCGAGCAGCACCACACCTGGCACTGCGTGATGCACGTGCACTCCCGAGGCAGAGACGTTGTCGCCGAAGGGGCCCGTGCCGGCGCGAATCAACCTGGTGATCACGAACGCGATGATGAATGCCAGGAAGCAGAGAAAGAGTGGGAGTCGACCGATGTCGACGATCGTGGTCTCGAACCACCCCGTCATTGCGCGGCCCTGGCGTCGTCCATCGTGGTGAGGAAGTCGTCCAACGTCGAACTCCCCCGGATCCACTCCGTGATCTCCGTCCAGAACAGCGACGACCCGATCTCGGGGGGCATCGTGTCGGAGGCGTCGAATCGCGAGATCCGATCCTCGAGGAGCAGCTCGGCGAAATCGCGGTCGGCGTCGCTGTAATAGCGGTCGGCGTCCACCGAGGTTCGAGCGCTCACGTAGCCGCCTCGGCGCGCCCACTCACGCGCACCGTCGGGGGACACGAGATACTGCATCAGCCGATCGACGCGATCGTCCGCTCTGAACTGCACGAGGCCGTCTCCGCCCGTCACCAAGGGTGCGACACCTTCATCGGTCGGCATCACGAAGAAGTCCACGTCGTCTCCGATGGTCACGTCGTCCGGGAACCAGTCCGCGGCGAACGTTGCCTGCTTGTACATCGCGCAACCCGGCTCGTCGGCGAACAACGGCTCGCTCGCGAGAGTCACTTCCTCCTCGACGATCGCCGGCAACCCTCCAGCGGTGTGTCCATCGGCGAGAACCAGGTCAGCGAAGGTCTCGAACGCAGCGACGACATCGGGGTCGCCGAACTCCCGCTGACCCGACACCCACTCGTCGTAGACCTCGGGGCCGGACTGTCGGAGCAGGATGTCCTCGACCCAATCGGTTGCCGCCCACCCCGTCGCCGACCCAGCGAACATCGTGAAGCACCACGGTGCAGGACCCTGTTCATCACGTGAGGCAATGTCGTCGACCAGCATGGTCAGTTCGTCCAGGGTCGCCGGGGTCGTCCAGCCGTTCTCCGCGAACACGTCTGGTCGATACCAGATCAACGACTTCACCGTCGATCGAAATGGCGCCACATAGCGGCTGCGCCCCGAGGGCGGCGAGGTTCGCGCGTAGTTCTCCTCGACGGCCTCGAGGGTTTCGTCGCTGAGTGGAACGAGCCCGTCATCGGCGATCAGGCCATCGATCACCCCTGGCTGGGGCACGATCGCGATGTCCGGCAAAGACACGCCACCGATGGCTCTCGCTCGGAGGTCACCGACGAAGTCCGCGCTTCCGGTGTACCGAACCTCGATGCCGGTCTCGAGCTCGAACTTCGCCAACGAGCTGGTGAAGTAGTCCGCCTCGACTCCTCGATACGGCCCGAACACGTCGAGCGCCCGCGACGAGTCCGAGCCGTCGCCGGACGAACAGGCCGCCACCGCGATGGAAAGGACCACAGCGAACGCGGTCGCCGCCCTCATCGGGAACTCACGATGAAGAGCTCGTCGCGCTGGTACAGCAGCCGAAGATCCACCGGTCGACCGAAACGTTCGCGGATGCCCTCGGCGAGCTGCCATGCAGGTCGCGGATCTCCCCGTCCGACGACGAACAGCTCCACGCTCGCGAGACCATCGCTCTCGTCCGCCAAGAGGTCGATGATCCGGACCGAGTCGTCCCACTCCTCGACCGACCTCGTGACTGCACTCCTGAGTTGCTGGTCCTCGAGCACCGACTGGCTGTGCCGGTACAGCGGAATCGCCACAATCGCCACCGAGACGACCGTGATCACCAGACGGACCCGGAGCGCGCGACTCCCGGCGAACTGGCTCGGACGGAATCCGGTCAGCAGCAATGCCACTCCTGCCGCGAAGATGATGGCGGCGAGGTTGGTGACGAACAGCAAGAACGCGTTGCGGGCCTCGGTCGCCAGGCCGAGTTGCACTGCAATTCCCACCGTGGCCAGCGGAGGCACCAGGGCAACGGCGATGCCGACGCCCGGCAATGCTCCGACCGCCGACCGTCGCGGCATGATGTAGCCCGCAGCCGCTCCCGCGGAGATCGCCACTCCGAGGTCGAGCAGGGTCGGAAAGGTCCTGGCCCGCACCTCGTCCGGAAGCTGGCGCACGTCGACGACGCTGCCGCCGGCGATCAACGAGGTGAGCCATCCGACGAAGATCGCCAGGAGCGTGCCCAGGGCGACGACGGCGAGTGCCCGCCACAACTTGTTGTTGCGCGCGGTCACCGTTGCCGCAGCGGCCGCAGTGATCGGCGTCATCAGCGGCGCGACGAGCATCGCCCCGATCACGACTGCCGCGGAGTCGCTGAGCAGTCCGAACGCGGCGATCGCCGCCGACAATGCGATCAGGAGGCTGAATCTGGTCAGGTACTCGGGGAACGCGTCTCCCTCGGGTATCAACTCGTCGACCGCGGCATGCTCGTCCGGAGTCGGCGTTCGGCCAACCCGCGAACGAATCGCCTCCATGATCGAACCGAACGGCGTCAGTTGCGCGGGTGGCTCGCCGGCCGCTCGTTCGGCCTCATCTGCGTCATCGGACACGAGGGCTGAACCTAGTCGTCCAACCGACGATCCGCTCGGTGTGTCAGGGCCAATACGCAGCAGCGACCATCAGCGGCGCCACGAACGCCGACACGCCGACGGCGATGTTGACCACGTCGAGAATCGGGTCGAGCTTCCCGATACGAGCGCCATGCGAACCGAGTCGCTGGAGAGCGACCTGTCGCACATGATGGGTCCATCGGAGCGAGCGGAAGGCCCGAGCGAGGTTGAGGCGATCGAAGAACTTGCCAACACCACTGCCGAAGTTGGTACGCGGCGACAGGTTCACTTCGTGTGCCCTCGCGAGTGGCCATGCCATGGCCAGTGCCGTCCACGCCACGACGAACCGCAACATGATGGCGACGACCAACAACGCCCACGGCGAGACCAGACCGCTCTCCACCGACGAGGGCGACGTCCAGTCGACCGCGAAGTCGGGGTCCTGCCGCTCGAGCGTCGCCGCCGTGAGACCCATCCCCATCCCGAGGAAGAACAGCCAATAGAAGGACTTGCGAGCGAACCACACGATGAGCAGGTTGCGCCCATCCGACCGACCGGGGCGCAAGGCTGCAGCCGGTTGAATCCGCAGCGGAAATCCCCCCTCACCGACGAGTTCGTCGGTCACGATTCGGAGACCGGATCCTCGGTGGCCCACTGCCAGTGCATCCGGCCGTGGTCGGCGTTCGCAGCCATGATCCCGCCGACGGTGCCATCGGCCCAGGGAGCGCCGGGGATCACGGACCCGAGATCCTCGTCGCTCAGTTCTGCCAAGTAGGCAAGGGTCTCCGCCCGCGTCGCAAGGCTGATACGCACGAGGTCCTCGAACGACCTCTCGGTGTGCTCGGCCTTCCACTCCTCGGTCCAGGCATGGATTCCCGCCATGATCTCCTCCATCGACTGCGGCGTGCCGTCATCTCGAAGTCGCCTCGGCAGACCATCATCTCCCATCAGATGCCGCCGGAACATCTCGTTCCAGTTCCGCTCGATCAGTGTCGTGTGGATGAAGTGGTCGGCGAACGACCACCGGCTCTGCGGGTCGTGTTCACTGAAGGTGCGGGGTGCCCGCAGGTCCTCTTCGCTCATTGCGGACAGCTTCTCGAGCAGCCATGCCCGGTCACGATTGAGTTTGATCTCGATGTCGATGCGGGTCACGCGCCGAACCTAGCCGGGTGCTGGTGAGAGGTGCTTCGCGGGACGTCATCGAACCTCGGACACGGAACGAGGCGCCCTCAGGCGCCTCGCCGGCCGGTGGTGGGGCTAACAAGAATCGAACTTGTGACCTCTGCCTTATCAGGGCAGCGCTCTAACCGACTGAGCTATAGCCCCGGCAAGTCGGAGAGGTTATCGGTGAGTCACGGGCTTCACGCCATGACAAGCACGACAGATCGCACAGGTCAGCGCGGCAACCTGCCACTGTCGTCGATCGGCGCCTCGCGAATGATCGGGCCCGATTCGTCATACATGACCGCGGGAACTTCCGGCTCGGCCCGACGCACGACGAACCGCCTCATCGGCGAGGTCCGAGCTTCGACCACTTCTTCTTCGAGCACGGTGAAACGCATGCCGCCCACGAGGTCGGTGATCAGGTTGAACAAGGTGGCGAACAGCACGGCGAGGCCCGTGAAGCCGATGACCAGGAAGAGCCCACCGATCCACGCGTTGTGGTAGATCTCGCCGCCGTTGAACTCGAATGACGACCAGCCGAACGACTCGAAGAAGCGCTCGACGTTGTCGACCGTGCCGGTGGCGTAGGCAACGTTCCACAGCAAGACCCCTGCAGTGAGCACGATCAGGTAGATCACCAGGTTCGCAACGATGGCGATCTTGAACACACTCCACGGGTCGACGTGGCGAACCACACGGGTGACCCGACGAACACGGGGTTTGCGGCCGAGCATCCTCGGCACCGTGACCGGGATCGGATACGGAGCGGGATCGTAGTCAGGCGCACGACGAGGGCGCCGTACTCCCGACGACGTGTCGTCTTGAGGCTCCATCTCGACCGTGGGGCCATCGATGTCGGCCCGCCGAAGCTCCTCGAGCACACCGTCTGACACATCGTGTTCGTCGATTCCCGGATCGAGCACCGACGCCGCGTCATCGGTCAGGGCCTCGCCGGGGAGTCGACGCGCAGCGGGCGCGTCAGCCACCTCGTCGGGTTCGTCGTCCTCTTCGGTCGCCATGACGATCTCGGGGAGTTCGTACGGTTCATCGACACCGTCACCGGTCCGTTCGACGGCATCCTCGTCGACAGCGTCGTCGACATTCACGTCGTCGACAACATCGTCGGACATCTCATCTTCGTCGACAGCGTCGTCGGACATCTCATCTTCATCGACGACGACACCGACGCCGTCGGCATCCTCATCGAGCAGCGCATCGAGATCATCGTCGAGCGCGTCGACACCCTCGTCGAGAGCGCGCTCGGTCTGACTCATCTTCGCAAGTGTACGCAGCAGACGGATCAACGTCCTGTCAAGCCCGTTCAGGGCTCATTGGTCGCAGCGGCGGTCGCCAGTTCGTCGTCGACACGAACGACGACCACCACGTCGAATTGACCCGGCCCTCGTGACCATGACACGAGCTCCGCAGCGTGACGCGTCGCGAGTCGCTCGGCGGCCGAACGGCCACCCGACAACGAGGCGAGCGCGATCGCATCGGCAGCGGTCTGCGCCCGAGCCCGATCGACGATGCGTTCACCGATGGAGCCAAGCGCGATCACCAAGGCGACGAACACCACCGACACCGCACTCACGAAGACGATCGCTGCTTGACCCCGATCGCGCACCTGCTCCACGGGCCACTCCCTTCATCCGATGACCAGCGGCGGCCCGACAGAGCCGCGAGTGAAGCGCGGAACGCGAAGATCAGGTGTCGTCAGCGGCCAGGATCGGGGCGACCGAACCAACGGCGTCACCGTCGTCGATGTTCATCACTCTGACGCCCGTGGCGTCGCGACCCTGCGACGAGATGCCCCGCACCTCCATCCGGATCGTGACGCCGTTGTTCGAGACCGCGACGATCTCGTCGTCGAGTCCGACCATGAACGCCGCAACGACGGCGCCCTTCTTCCCGGTCAGTTTGATGCCCCGAACGCCTTGGCCACCACGACCCTGCCGATTGAACTTGTCCAGCTGCGTCCGCTTGCCATACCCAGCCTCGGTCATCAAGAGGATCGCCGTATCGTCGCGAGCGACATCGACCGAGACCACACGGTCGTCGGCGGACTTGAGTTTCATCCCGCGGACCCCTCCGGCGGTACGTCCCATTGCTCGGACGTCGTTCTCGTCGAAGCGGATCGTCATGCCTCCACGGCTCACCATGAAGATGTCATCGCTGCCACTGGTCTCGATGACGCGGACGAGTTCGTCGTTGTCGCGCAGGTTGATCGCGATCAGGCCATCGCGGCGACTCGAGTCGTAGGCATCGAATGCGGTCTTCTTGACGGTGCCGTTCCTGGTGGCGAAGAACAAGAAGCGTTCGCCGGCGAAATCGCGCGTATCGATGATCGCCTGGATCTGTTCGTCGGCTTGCAGCGGTAGCAGGTTGACGATCGGCATGCCCTTTGCGGTGCGCTCGCGTTCGGGGATCTCCAGCGCTCGGAGGCGGTACACCTTGCCCCGGTTCGAGAAGAACAACAGGTGCGCATGCGCAGTGGTGAAGATGACATGACGAACAATGTCGTCCATCTTCATCTTGCCACCCGACACTCCGCGCCCACCTCGTCCCTGCGTCTTGAACGAGTCGGCGGACACTGCCTTGACGTACTGGGCCTCGGTCATCACGATGACCAGTTCCTTGTCGTCGACGAGGTCCTCGATCGACATCTCACCGTCGTCGTAGGTGAGCTCACACACGCGCGGTGTGGCGAACTCGTCCCTGATCGCCGTGATCTCGTCGCGGATCACGGTGCTGAGCCGATCCGGACTGTCGAGAATTTCCTGGAGATCGATGATCTTCGCCCGCGTCTCGTCGAGTTCGGTCTGCAGGTCGATGCGCGACAGGCGTGTCAGTTGCCGCAGCTGCATGTCGAGGATGTCGTTGGCCTGCACTTCGCTGAATTCGTACGGGGCAGCCATCAGGCCATCACGCGCGGCCGCAACGTCGTCGCTCGCCCGAATCAAGGCAATGATCGCGTCGATGACGTCGAGCGCCTTGATACGCCCCTCGAGGATGTGTTCGCGACGCTTCGCCTTGTCGAGGCGGAACTGTGATCGCCGGGTGATGACATCGCGCTGGTGCTTGACATAGGCAACGAGGGCGTCGCGCAAGTTGACCTGGCGGGGCACACCGTCGACGAGCGCCACCATGTTGATCGAGAACGTGGACTGCAGCTGGGTGAGCTTGAACAAGTTGTTCTTGACGACGTTGGCGTTGGCATCGCGTTTGAGCGTGATGATCAGGTTCGTCTTGCCACCGGACGAGGCATCGTTCACGTCGGCGATGCCGTCGAGATCTCCGCCATCGACGAGGTCCTGGATCCGCGACGCGATCGCCGAGCAGCTCGTCTGGTACGGGAGTTCGCGGACGACGATCTCCATGCGACCAGTCTTGGATTCCTCGATTTCGACCTTCGCGCGCATCTTGACCGAGCCGCGGCCTGTTCGGTACGCGTCGATGATCCCCGCCTTGCCGAGGATGCTCGCACCGGTCGGGAAGTCCGGGCCCTTGACGAATCCCATGAGGTCATCGGGTGTCGCCTCAGGATTGTCGAGCAGGTGCACGACCGCGTCGATGACCTCACCGAGGTTGTGCGGCGGGATACTGGTCGCCATGCCCACCGCGATGCCCTGGCTGCCGTTGACCAGCAGGTTCGGGAACCGGGCGGGGAGCACGAGGGGCTGCTCGGTCGAACCGTCGTAGTTGGGGATCATGTCGACGGTGTCCTCGTCGATGTCCGCCAACAACTGCATGGCCAAGGGGTTCAGCCGGCATTCGGTGTAGCGGGCTGCAGCCGGGCCGAAGTCCGGGCTGCCATAGTTCCCGTGGAAGTCGATCAACGGGTGACGCAACGAGAACGGCTGGGCCATCCGGACCAACGCGTCGTAGATGGCGCTGTCGCCGTGCGGATGGAACCGAGCCATCGTGTCGCCGGTGACACGAGCGCACTTCACGTGAGCACGGTCGGGGCGAAAGCCCTGATCCTCCATGTCCCAGATGATCCGGCGGTGGACCGGCTTGAGACCGTCGCGCACATCGGGAAGTGCCCGCGACATGATGACCGACATCGCGTAGTCGAGGAACGAGTTCTCCATCTCGTCGCTCAACGAGATGGGCTGGATGGGATCGTTCGGGGGCGTGTCGTTGGTGTCAGTCATGCGTGATGGTTCGTTTCAGGCGGGAGTCGTGACGGTGGATCAGAAGTCGAGGTTGCGGACGTCGCGAGCGTTCGTGGTGATGAACCCTCGTCGGGCGGGAACGTCGTCGCCCATCAAGATCGACGTGATCTCGTCGGCCAGCGCGGCCTCCTCGACGTTGACCTGCAACAGGGTCCGAGTGCCATCGAGCATCGTCGTGGTGCGCAACTCCTCCCAGTCCATCTCGCCGAGACCCTTCAAGCGTTGAAATGCCTTCTTGTGGTTCGGGCGTTCCTCCAAGAACGCAGCCTTGGCGATGTCGTCCTTGAGGTAGATCTTCTCCTTGCCGACCTCGGTGGAGTACAGCGGAGGTTGGGCGATGTAGACGTAGCCGGCCTCGACCATCTCGCGCATCTGGCGGAAGAAGAACGTGAGTAACAGCGTGCGGATGTGGCTGCCGTCGACGTCCGCGTCAGCCAGACAGATCACCTTGTGATAGCGGGCCTTCTCGACGTCGAATTCGTCGCCGACGCCGGCACCGATGGCGGTGATCAACGCCTGGATCTCGTTGTTCTTGAGCATCTTGTCGATGCGAGCTCGCTCGACGTTGAGGATCTTGCCGCGGATCGGCAGAATTGCCTGCGTGCGCGGATCGCGTGCGTCGACGGCGGTGCCGCCGGCGGAGTCGCCCTCGACGATGAAGATCTCTGACTCGTCGGCGTTTCTCGACGAGCAGTCCTTGAGCTTGTCGGGCATGCCGGCACCCGAGAGCGCTGTCTTGCGGCGGATCGCATTTCGTGCGTTCTTCGCGGCGACGCGTGCCTGCGCTGCGGCGAGACCCTTCTTGACGACTTTGTTCGCTTCGGTCGGATTCTCCTCCAACCACTCCGCGAGACGTTCGTTGGTGGCCTTCTGCACGAACGACCGCATCGGGACGTTGCCGAGCTTGGCCTTGGTCTGGCCTTCGAACTGCGGCTCACGAAGTTTCACCGACACGATCGCGGTGATGCCTTCACGAATGTCCTCACCGGTCAGGTTCGGATCCTTCTCCTTGATCAGGTTCTTGGCACGGGCGTACTTGTTGAGCACCGAGGTGAGCGCCGTCTTGAAGCCCTCGACGTGCATACCACCCTCGATGGTGGAGATGCCGTTGGCGTACCCGTGGATGCCCTCGTAGTAGCCGGTGTTCCACTGCATGGCGATGTCGAGCATCTGGCCATCGGCTTCGTCCTCGTCCTCGAATTGACAGACCTTGGAGAACAACGGTTCCTTGGTGGCGTTGAGGTGCTTGACGAAGTCGACGATGCCGCCCTTGTACTGGTATTCGACCTCCTGTTCCCGACCCTCGCGTCGGTCGGCGAACGCGATGACCAGCCCACGGTTCAGGAACGCCATGGTCTGGAGACGTTCCAACACCGTGCGAGCGACGAACTCGACGCCCTCGGCCGCGAAGACGGTCGGGTCCGGCCAGAACGTGATGGTGGTGCCGGTGGCCCGCCCCCGCTTGGGGGTATCGCCGACGATGGCCATCTTGCCTTGAGGCTTGCCGCCCTTGGCGTACTCCTGGCGATAGCGCTTGCCACCACGGTCGACCTCGATCACGAGGCGCTCGGACAGCGCGTTGACCACCGAGACACCGACGCCGTGGAGACCGCCCGACACCTTGTAGCCGTCACCGCCGAACTTGCCGCCGGCATGGAGCACGGTCAGAACGACTTCAGCGGCGCTCTTGCCCTTGTGTTCGCCCGAGGTGAACGGATCGATGGGAATGCCACGGCCGTTGTCGTCGACCTGACATCCACCGTCGGCGAGCAGGGTCACACCGATACGCGTGCAATGACCGGCCATGGCCTCGTCGACCGAGTTGTCGACGACCTCCCAGATCAGGTGGTGCAGACCCTGCAGGCCGGTGGACCCGATGTACATGCCCGGCCGCTTGCGAACCGGATCCAGACCCTCGAGGACCTGGATGGCCTTGGCGTCGTACGCCGCGGTCGTGGCGGCTGCGTTCTTCTTCGACGGGCTCTCCGCCGAGGACCCGTTGGTCTCGGGAAGATCCCTCGTTGATGATTCGGTGTCGTTGGACACTCGTACCTCGATACTTCTGACTGTCTGGCGGAATGCCCGCGATGCGAGCAATTTGTGGGGCGAACAGCGAGGTCAGCCGATGTCCGAACTGTCACGTCGAACCGGCGCCCACTGCGAATCGCGAGTGGTCATCAGCCTACCAGCGAGGTGTCACGGAGTCGGGGAGGCCGGTGGCTTGGATGGGCGCCCGACTCGCACTTCGACGCGCTCGACATGGACACCGGCCACCTCTGCGAGACGACTCGTGATCGTGCTGCTCAGGAACTTGACCTGCGTGGCCCACGCCGCCTCGTCGGCTTCGACCGTCAACACCCCTTCGTCGAGGCGAACAGGGCGAACATGAGCCGCCACCGTGGGCCCGACGGCCTCGTCCCAGCGTCCGAACACCCCACCGATCTGGATCCGATCGGTGCCGCGCAGTGACTTCATGATCGAGTCCAATGACCGCGAGATCGGGACGGGTTCAGCCACACCGTCAACGTACTCCGCCGCTGGATCGGTCGACACCGACCAGTGAACCGACCAGTGATGAGATCGTGGCGCACCGTTCAGCCCGAATTCTCATCGCATTCGGTCGCGTGGCGATGGGCACGTTCGAGATCGTCCACGACGAACGTCGGGCACGACACTGGCGATCCTCGGAAATGTTCACTCAGTCGATCGTGACGTGCCCGGACTCGACGCGCAGGACATGATCCGCATGCCCCTCCGGGGGAAGCGCACTCGCGGTGGTGATCACGACCTGGCCGGCCGGAAGGTGTCCCAGCAGTGCGGTGGCTCGATGGTCGTCGAGTTCGGACAACACGTCGTCCAGAACCAGGACCGGTGCCGATCCGGTGCGTTCGGTGACCAGCCGGTGGCTCGCCAGCCGGAGCGCCAGCGCAAGGGTCCGCTGCTCACCTTGCGATGCATGCGTTCGGCTCGGAAGCCCACCGATCCACATCTGAACTTCATCGCGGTGCGGGCCAACGGTGGTCACGCCCCGACGGAGATCCGTCGAACGCGCTTCGAGCAGCGCTGCTGCGAGTCCGGTCACACGCCACCCGGGCTCGTAGCGCAGTTCGATCGGCGTGGGGACGCCAGCGAGATGCTCGTAGGCCTCCTGGACCATCGGAGCGAGGCGGGCCACCAGGGTCGCTCGGGCATGGCCGAACTGATCGGCGATCGCCGCGAACTTGGTGTCCCAGACATCGAGCGTCATGACGACATCGTCGGATGCCCTGCCGCCGGCTTGTTTCAGCAGCGTGTTGCGTTGCCGGACGATCCGATCGATCTCGAGGCGCACGGAGTCGTACTTCACGGCGAGTGCAACCAGCGTGTCGTCGAGGAAGCGGCGTCGGTCCCCCGGGCTGCCCTTGATCAAGATGAGATCATCGGGAGAGAACACGGTCACACGGACGGTTCCGAGCAGATCTCGCACCCGAGCCAAACGCTGCCGGTTCACTTGGACCCGGTTCCTCCCGGCTCTGACGACCTCGATCTCCACCAGGCTCTCGCGGCCGTCGTCCTCGCGCACCGTTGCACGGATGATCGCAGCATCAGCGCCCACGCGGACAAGCGCGTCGGTGGGAGCCGAACGGAAACTGTCGAGCGTCGCCAGGAATGCGAGTGCTTCGGCGAGGTTGGTCTTGCCCTGACCGTTGTCACCGATGACCACCGTCGTCCCGGCGGTGAGTTCGAACGAACCCGAGACGTAGTTCCGGAAGTCGAGGAGTTCCAGATGCGAGATGATCATGAAACCGGCGGGGCCGCCGACAGTCCCTACGGGACGCGAACAGGCATCAGCAGGTAGAGGTAGTCGTCTCGACCGACACCTCGGAGCACCGCTGGTTTCATGGGATCCATCGTGGCCAGAGTGACGTCGTCGCTGTCGATCGCGTCGATGCCGGCCGAGAGGTAATCCGGATTGAACGCAACGGTCATCTCCGTGCCCTCGTACGACGCATCGATCTCCTCGGTGGCATTGCCGACATCCTGGGTGATCGCGGTCAACTCCACCGTGTCACCACCGAGCGTCAAGCGAACCGGGGTCGAATCCTGCGCCAGGATCTTGACGCGTCGGATGGCTTCGAGCATGGCGGCCTTGCCGACGGTCAGCAGGTTCGGGTAGCTCGACGGCAACAGGTTCCGATAGTTCGGGAACTCCCCCTCGATCAGTCGTGTGCTCAGTCGGGTCGAGCCTGCTTCGAAGGTCGCCTCACGCTCACCGAGACGGACGGTGAGTTCTTCGGCATCGCCCATCACACGCTGCAGTTCATTGAGAGCCCGACCGGGGATCAGCACCTTCTGCCCCGACGAGAGCACCGAGGCGTCGGGCAGGTCGCGAACGGCCAACCGGTACGAGTCGGTCGCCACCATCCGGAGCCCGTCCTCATCCGAGGCGAGCAGCACACCGGTGAGCACCGCACGTGCGTCGTCGGTCGACGCTGCGCGAACGACCTGGCGGAGTGCGTCGCCGAGCGCCACGGCCGGCAGGGTCACCGGATCCGCAGCCGGCTCCGGGAGTGACGGGTAGTCATCAAGGGACAGCGGACGCACCGAGAACTGTGAACGGCCTGCACTGATCGACATCTCGTCATCAACGAGCTCGATCGAGACCGCGCCCGCCGGGAGGGCCTTGACGATGTCGCCGACGAGTCGCGCGGGAACGACGGCGGCTCCGTCGCGTTCCCCACCGACCTCCACGGTCAGTCGGATCGTGAGCTCCAGATCCGTTCCCGTGATCGTCAACCGATCACCGTCGACTTCCATGCGGACACCAGCAAGGACCGGCAGCGTGCCCGTCCTGTTCGTGGCGGCACGCCCCGCCGACCCGATGGCATCGGCCAGCACATCACGTTCGCAACGAAACTTCACAGTGGGCACTTCTCCTCATGCAGGGATGTCTCAATGTTTACGGGTAGTAGTAGGTCCTGTGGACTGGGGACAACCACGCGTCGCTGCAGCGTAGGACGCTTTCGCGCGTCCACACGGGATGCCCCGGTGTTCCCCAGGCCGTGAATTGCACGCGTGTCGCTCGGTGGACAAGGTCGCGTTGTCCACCGCGTTGTCGGCGTTGTCCGAGCAGCGTCCCCAACGTTGTTCGCGTGTGACGCTGGAGCAGTTCGAGTGCCTGACATCAGGCCTTCAGCTGTTGGAGCAGGTCGGTGACCTGGTCGTAGATCTGTTTGCGTTCACTCATCAGCCGTTGGATCTTCTCGTTGGCATGAATGACCGTTGTGTGATCGCGCCCGCCGAAGAGGCGTGCGATGGCCGGGTAGCTGAGGTCGGTGAGTTCGCGGAACACGTACATCGCGATCTGCCGAGCGGTGACCAGTGGACGTTGCCGACTGCGTCCCTTGAGGTCTTCCACCGGGAACCTCAGGATCGCGGCGATGTCGGCGAGGAGTTCTTCGTCGGTGCGCGTCTTGGGTTTGTTGTCGTTGAGCAGGTCGGCCAGTTGCGTCTGGGCGAGATCGGTGGTGATCGGGACCTGGTTGAGGCTGGCGTACGCGGTGACTCGGATCAGCGCACCTTCGAGCTCGCGGATGTTGGTGGCGATGTTGGTCGCAATGAACTCGAGGGTTTCGTCCGGGACGAGGACACGGTCGCGTTCGGACTTGTTCCGGAGGATCGCCAGACGGGTCTCGAGGTCGGGTGGCTGGATGTCGGTGATCAGCCCCCACTTGAACCGGCCTCGCAGGCGTTCCTCGAGCGTCGGAATGGCGTCCGGCATCCGATCCGAGGAGATCACGACTTGTTTGTTCGCTCCGTGCAGGGAGTTGAACGTGTGGAAGAACTCCTCCTGGAGTCCCTCTTTGCCGGCGATGAACTGGATGTCGTCGATCAACAGCACATCGATGTCGCGGTACCGCCGGCGCAGTGAATTGGTGGTGTTCTGGCGAATCGCGTCGACGTACTCGTTCATGAACGTCTCGGTGGAGACGTACCTGACTTCGTGATGCTGGTAGTTCGAGTGGACGTAGTGGCCGATGGCATGGAGCAGGTGGGTCTTGCCGAGACCGGCGGAGCCGTAGATGAACAGCGGGTTGTAACTCCGAGCCGGCGTTTCGGCGACTCGGAGAGCGGCAGCGAGCGCGAACTGGTTGGAGGCGCCTTTGACGAAGGTCTCGAAGGTGTATCGGGGGTTGAGACCCGCTTCGTCGAGGAGCAGCGATTGCCTGCTGGATGCGGAATCGTCGCGTACCTGCGCCGTCGTGTCGGTGGTGTCGTGCATTTGCGTCGACGTCATGTGTTCGGTGTCGGCGGTGTCGGGCGCGTGCGCGGCGTTCGCCGTGTCGGAGGTTTCGACGTCGATCTCGACGGACCGGTGTCCTTCGTGGGCGTCCTGGAGCGCCTCGGTGACGAGCGGGAGGTAGCGAGTCAAGATCCGGTCGCGGACATAGGCACTGGGAGCGAGGAGTCGGAGGGTGTTCGGGTCCGACTCGAGAGGGGTCACGTCTTGGAACGTGGAGAACCAAACCGACTCGGCAAGCTGTGATCGCAGGGACAAGGTCACCTGAGTCCACACGTCAGCACTGTCGTTCACCTGGGCATCTCCCGATCACCGCCCCACATGGTCCACAGCATGTCCACACGATGTGGACATGTACGAGACGATGGGCGGGCAGATGAAGCTATCACGCGTTCGACGTGAGGAAAACTTGACCGCCGACAACGTCGTTCACTGCGAAAAATGGTCGTTGTGCAGGGAGAACGCCGGAACAGTGTGGCTGTGGGTAACTTACATCGATGTGGTTTGTGCCTGATGGTTGGCGCACTCGTCCCGCGACCCCTAGCCTTGTCAGGTCAGTCCGTGTACCTGGACCCTGTGAGGTGCCACC
>Ga0316193_10001384_pt1 | contig 16269 bp, 15 predicted proteins | sample MerIslsedime2_MG_FD_207735 | JGI IMG/M metagenome (GOLD analysis project Ga0316193, IMG submission 207735) | Coastal sediment microbial communities from Maine, United States - Merrow Island sediment 2 | ecosystem: Environmental > Aquatic > Marine > Coastal > Sediment | place: USA: Maine...
TTAATGCCAGCAAAATCGGCGGGGCGATCAGCAGCAGGGTTTGTAGTTGCATATGTTTCCTTAGTCAGCCAATGATGACAGATGATGACTCACAATTGAAAGCGATCTTATAATCCCGGCGAATCCACCCAGCCAATAGTTTAGTTCAAATTCAGGAAAGATGATTCGCAGCCGGCGGAGAGTCTGACGCAGAAATTGAGCGAAAAGGGACGTTTTAGAAAGGCTCAACTCTAAATGAAATCTGGTTGCGTTGTATGTTCCAAGTTTGGGATTAAAGGCTTTGTTCTTCCGACACGCATTCGTAACGATAGTAACGTAATATTTCACCCGTCACGGAGCATACAGAGAAAAATATAAAAATAAATCCTCTATTCCAGTTAAGGCGAATTCTCTGAATTGATTTCTAATTTCTCAAGTTGACTGAGATCCTCAGCCAATCGCTGGGTCCGCACGCCTAGTGTCTCCACGACACCGGACTGCGCTTCGAGCCACAATGGCAACGCTTGCTGCAGAATGCTCCTGCCCTCCTGGGTTAATTCGAGAATTCTGGTTCTCTGGTCCTTGCCGGGGCTGGTACGAATGAGCCCCTGACGTTCCAGGGGTTTCAGGTTACGATTGAGGGTCGTACGATTGAGCAGCAAAAGATCTGCCAGCTGAGTGATGGCAATTGATGGATTGAGAAAAATTGCGTTCAGCAATGTAAATTGGGTCCCTTTCAATCCTACCGATTTTAAATGCAGGTCATAATAGTTACCAACCACCCGCGCCGCTCTGCGCACACGCGTGCCCATGCAGTTGCCTTCAACTTTCCGGCAGATTCCCATTAGTCGCTTGGTATTTTGTTCATTCATAATGATTGTATGTACACATTAAAGTGCCCGCTGTCAACCCATTTAATTATAGAATTTCGGTTCTGCGACTTAATCTACGCCCATCAATGACATCCGGTGGTTGTTTTGTTGCAAATCGCGAAACTATTTGTTTGAGGGGCTTGATAAGCGTTAAGCTTTCAACAACTATTTCAGTAATTTGCCAAAAACAGAAAATGGCCGGTAATTAGCCTTCAGTCGCTCAGGTTCCAACCCTCCCTATCTGGATCAGTTGTTCGAAGGAATTCGAGTTTTTTCAGTGCATCACTCAATTCCTTGATCACATAAGACTTCCTCACCACGGCAAAAAAACCGTAGTCCCTGAATTTGGAGATTACCGGATTGTTGGAATATGATCTGCGAGGTGTTGACAAACCACAACAATTATCATATATGAACATATGAGCATATTTTAAAGGAGCAAGGTATGGGATCAGCCAAGGCCAGCCTTATTGACGAAGATGGCTGCCAAATTCGGGTGGTGCACCTGGAAAAAGTTGAACAGGCCCGCAAGGAGGCTATTTCAGATCGCGATCTGGAGCGTCTGTCCCTGACTTACCGGGTATTGGGCGATCCAAACCGTCTCAAAATCGTAATGGTTCTGCGAAATATCGAAATGTGCGTCTGCGATCTGGCAGCCTTCACCGGCTTGAGCGAATCGGCCATGTCCCATCAACTGCGACGTTTGAAAGATCTGGCTCTGGTCAAAAGCCGCCGGGAGGGGCAAATTATTTATTATGCGCTGGACGATGAGCATGTGACGGCGTTACTGGATGTGGGCTTGGATCATGTTAGGGAATAATGGTAGTTGATTAAGTTGATTCGGTTGAATGGTAAATAGATTAAGTGGGCCAAATCAACTCAGTCAACCCAAGCCGGAATTGAATATTGAATCTGGCTATGGCATAATTTATGTGCAATCATGATATGATTTCAATGATTGGGTACTAACAAATCTATATACAGGGGCATAAAATAAATTGAACTTTATCCTTAACGTATTGTCTGAGTCCTGGCACTTGCTGCTGGACGCATCGATTTACATTTTATTTGGTTTAGTGGTCAGCGGGCTGCTGAGGGTATTTCTTAATCCGAACTCGGTGGTTCGGCACCTCGGCAGGGGCCGATTTTCCTCTGTATTCAAGGCGGCCTTTCTGGGCATTCCCATCCCGTTGTGATCCTGCGGTGTATTGCCTGCAGCCGTGTCGCTGCGCAAACAGGGTGCCAGCAATGGTGCCACCACCGCCTTTTTAATTGCGACTCCGGAATCCGGTGTGGATTCGATTTCTATCACCTACGCTTTGTTGGATCCTCTCATGACGGTGGCAAGACCTTTGGCCGCATTTTTCACCGCTGCGGTGGCCGGAATTTCTGAAAACCTTTTGGACCGAAAAAAAGAAGTCAACAGAATAACTCCGGATCTCAGCTGCCCGGTAGACGGTTGTTGCAGCGGCGATGATTGTGACCCCGAGATTCACAGCCGACACCATTCGTTTTTAGAAAAGATTAAGGCCGGCATCGGCTATGCTTTTGGTGAGTTGTGGGAAGATATTGCCAAATGGTTTCTTTTCGGGTTGCTGCTGGCAGGATTAATTACCGTTATAATTCCAGACGATGTTTTCAGCAGGTATCTCGGACCCGGTTTGCCGGCCATGCTGCTGATGCTGATGGTTGGCATCCCATTGTATATTTGCGCCACCGCCTCTACGCCCATCGCCGCAGCCCTCATATTAAAAGGTGTCAGCCCGGGGGCCGCTTTGGTATTTTTATTGGCGGGACCGGCTACGAATATGGCCTCCCTGACGGTGTTGGTCGGTACACTCGGCCGTCGTGCCACGATTATTTATCTATCATCTATCGCAGTCTGCAGTGTCCTTTTCGGACTGATTGTGGATCAAATTTATACGCACTGGGGAATTTCAGCCCAGGCCATGGTGGGTCAGGCATCCGAGGTGATACCCCTGTGGGCTCAATGGACAGGCGCCCTTTTTGTATTGCTTTTGTCGATAAAGCCGCTCTACCGTGTCATCGCAGCCCGCTTCAAATCCAAAAAAACAGCAACTCCCATAGTGCCGCCGCCGGTAAATTCCGAATCTGAAGCCCTTTCGGCTGCACCAAATTGCGGCCCGACATGAGGGTGCTCCTAAGGGTCGGTCAGCCCCTGGATATTGAAGATTGTCGATTGAAGAATGAATACAATGCCAGCTGGTTCGGGTTAGGTGCTCCGCCGCGGCAAATGGATATAATTATTTTCGGAGCCCTCAATCAGCTATCGGAAGATACAAGCCGCTGTGTGCCACAAAAAACGTATAATCCGGAGTCGTCCGCCAAGGATGCCAGCGTAATATTCAGTTCCGAGGCCAGCTTCACCGCCAGGGCTGTGGGACGTGATATGGCCAAAATGATCGGAATGCGTGCCCGGGCTGCTTTTTGGACCAGTTCATAGCTGATCCGGGAAGACAGGGTCAGCATCGTGGCCTGTGCCAGTTTGCCGTCTAAAAATAGTTTGCCGATGACTTTATCCAGGGCATTATGCCGCCCGACATCCTCGGCGGCCGCTATAAAATCAAGTTTCGAACCGTATAAAACAGCGGCATGTGCTGCGCGGGTCTGAGCTCGTAAAGGCTGATACCGGGTAATCGTTTCAAGACAGGACAGCGCCTTGTCGGCGTCAATCCGGATATCATCTTCAAGCGGCCTAATCAGCTGAAAAAGATCCTCAACAATCTCTTTTCCGCAAAGGCCGCAACTGGATTGACTGATAAACCCTCTACGATCTAAAATTTCAGAAATCTTATGACGCCGGGAAGCCGTTAACGTTACGGCGATCACATTGGTATCCTCACCGTCACAGAATGCGAGGGAGGTATAATCTTCGGTTGTATCGATGATACCTTCCGTCAGACAAAACCCGGCCGCCAAAGGAACTTCATCCCCCGGCGTACGCATCATCACGGAATATGGCGCGCCCTCCACTCTAATGGAAAGCGGTTCCTCGTTTAATAGGGCCTTGTCTTTCGCGTTATTGGATGCCATATCCCAATGAATAAGCTGATGGTGGATAGTTGTGTTCAATCATGCCTCCACTGTCTCGTTGTAAGGTTAAACGAAGGTTGCTTTAACTTCATTTTTCAATTTGATTCAAGGTCGGCCGAAAGTTCCGAAACCCGTGCTCCCCACCCCCGCCTAATAATATGACCGATTAATGATATGTCCAATTTATGCACCTACGTATCTTGGTAGCTGAATGTTTGCCAAAATATTACTTGACAAATCCTGTGAAAAGATTAATATTTCTTGATTTTGAAAGATAGACCTAAAATTGTAAGTTACAGGAGGCTGACCCCATGTACGCGGTAGTGAACTCAGGTGGTAAACAATATAAAGTCCAACAGGGACAAGTTCTAAGAATCGAAAAAATTCCAGGGGATGTCGGCAATCCTGTCACCTTTGAGCAGGTATTGATGTTTTCCGACGGAGAAAACGTCAGCATCGGGCAGCCTGCCCTGAAAGATATTGCGGTTGAGGGCCATATTGTAGAGCAAGGCAAGGCCAAAAAGATTATCGTTTTTAAATACAAACGGCGTAAACGCTACCGCCGAAAAAAGGGACATCGCCAGGAATTTACAGCCGTAAGGATTGACGGCATAAAAGCAAAAACTCAAAAAGAGCCCGAAACCGGGACCACGCCTGAAGCGAAGGCCAAGAATCCGGAAACTGAGACGGCCGCACCGCAAACAGAGCAGACCAAAATGGCAGCGCCCGATAAAGAAGCTTCGAAAAAGGCGGAACCGACGGTGGCTACGACCAACACGTCGACGTCCGAGCAAGAATCCAAATAGAAAAACACCTAGAGGGTCTCAAGGGTTTAGCAAGACCCTCAATGAATCAGCGACCACCAACAGAGCTGGGAGTATGAGGGTGACCCCTGGAAGTGGCCGGAACCACCTCTGCTGGTGGCCGCTGATTTTTAAAAAGAATTTTTTGATCTCTGTTCTATAGGATCTGTCGGTTTTGATGACTACTTGACCGATTCATCATCATTGGTAGTAACTTGTTTGCTTTAGTCGGAGTTGGTGCTGGTTGTTCGGCGAGCGTATACCAATTAACCTTAATAAATTAGCAAAAATTCTTTTTTATCTCAATTCATAAGCCGCCGGCATCGATCAGGTTTGCACCCATCAAGCATGCCCTCTCGGTAACGGTAGAACCTTTTAAATTCTCTCCGGCATAGCCGGGGGGCTTATGAATTGAGTTAGGAGTTTAAAAATGGCCCACAAAAAAGCAGGCGGCAGTTCTAAAAACGGCCGTGACAGCAATGCACAAAGGCGCGGCGTCAAACGCTTTGGCGGAGAACCGGTAAAAGCCGGCAATATATTGGTGCGACAACTGGGAACCAGAATTCATCCCGGTGATAATGTTGGCATGGGTAAGGATTATACCCTGTTTGCCAAGATAGACGGTACCGTTTCCTTTGAAAGAAAAGGACGCGCGCACAAAAAAGTCAGCGTTTATGCAGCGTGAAATTTTTTGATGAAGCGTTCATTACCGTTCAATCTGGAGACGGCGGACGTGGATGTGTAAGTTTCAGGCGTGAAAAATTCATACCTCGGGGCGGTCCGGATGGCGGCGATGGGGGCAAGGGCGGTGATGTTATACTAAAAAGCACATCGCATCGACGTACCTTATACCCATTTCGATTCAAACGCGAGTTCAAAGCAAAAAACGGTGGCTACGGCCAGGGGCGCCGGAAGACTGGTAAAAAGGGTGAAGACCTCATCATTGAAATTCCGCCGGGAACGCTTATCAAAGATGCAGAAACCAATGACCTTCTAAAAGATTTTACCCAGCCCGGCGACGTTTTTATCATTGCCAAAGGCGGCCGGGGAGGCCAGGGCAATCATCGATTTAAAACATCCACCCACCGTGCGCCGCGATTTGCTCAGCCCGGCGAACCCGGCCAATTTCTGAAACTCAAGCTCGAACTCAAACTTATCGCCGATGTGGGGCTCATCGGTCTGCCCAATGCCGGAAAATCAACCCTCATTAGTGCCATTTCTTCGGCAACCCCTAAAGTTGCAGATTATCCCTTTACGACCCTGACCCCGAATCTCGGTGTGGTTCAAACCGGCTGGGGTAAGCCGTTTGTCGTGGCCGATATACCCGGACTGATCGAAGGTGCCCACAACGGGGCCGGTCTTGGCATCCGTTTTTTGCGCCACATCGAACGTACCCATATTTTGGTTCACCTTATAGATACTTCGGCCATCGATACTCAGAACCCCTTGGCGGGATATGAAACCATCAACGCAGAGCTGGCCGGCTACAGCCCGCAGCTGGCGGAAAAACCCCAAATCCTGGTTTTAAACAAAATGGATCTACCCGGTGCGAACCAAACAGCTGAAACACTTCAGGCGATGCTCAAGGATCGGGAAGTTTTGTTAATTTCAGCACTGACCCGAGACGGCGTTGAAGAGCTGATTTCAAAAATAATTGAGCGCCTGGACCAATTTCATGGCAATGAACAGTAAATTGAGTTTTGAAGGTGCGAAACGAGTCGTAGTTAAGGTGGGCAGCAACGTGCTGACCGAAGACAATGGTTTAAATTTGAAAGCCATCCGGTCCATCGCCCGCCAAATCTGTCGATTGATCGAAAGCGGACTGGAAGTGATCCTGGTGTCCTCCGGGGCCATGGCTTCGGGTGTAAAAAAAATCGGCCTATCCGCAAGACCGGATGAACTTCCCAAACGCCAAGCGGTGGCAGCCATCGGACAGGCCGGCCTGATGATGGAATATGAAAAGGCCTTTGGCCGCTATCACCGGAAAGTTGCCCAAATTCTTCTGACCAGCGAAGATCTTTCCAGTCGAAAACGGTACTTAAACGCCCGAAACACCCTTTGTACCCTATTGTCATGGAAGGTGGTTCCGATTATAAATGAAAACGACACCGTCTGGATTGAAGAGATCAAACTGGGTGACAACGACAATCTGGCCGCCATGATCACCCTGCTGATGGATTCGGATGTGCTGATCAACCTGACGGATATAGACGGTCTTTACAGTAAAGACCCGCGGACGTGTCCGGAGGCGGAATTGATTCCCATCGTTTCCAACATCAGCAAAGAAACTGAAAAATTGGCCGGTGATATACCCGGCGCGTTGGGAACCGGCGGCATGATCAGCAAGATTGAAGCGGCCAGAAAAGTTAATTCCGCCGGGGTGCCTATGGTGATTGCCAGAGGTGACCTGCCCAATATCTTGCTCAAACTGTTTGCCGGTCAAAAACATGGAACTTATTTTATCCCCAAAAAACAGAAATTGGCCAGTCGCAAGTGTTGGATTGCCTTTTCGTTAAAGCCCAAGGGGATCATCAAGATAGATGACGGCGCCGTGAAGGCGCTGTTAAAAAACGGGAAGAGTCTGCTGCCCAGTGGTATTATCGCGGTGCAAGCTGATTTTGGCGTCGGTGCACCCGTAGAATTTCAGAACCGGAACGATGAAACTGTGGGAATCGGACTGGTCAACTACAGCTCGACTGAGATTCAAAAGATAATGGGCCTGAAATCCAACCGCATAAAACAGGTGCTGGGCCATAAGTCCTATGACGAGGTTATTCACCGGGATAATCTTGCCATTACAGCCGGTAGTGATGTATAGGTATTTTATCGGGTTCTATCTTGGCTGATGAAAATACTCATAACATAGGGCTTAACTTTTTTCCTATTTTTGATGGTAAGGTTTCAGGTGTCAGTGTTCAGGATCTGCTATCGTGCCTGCCTTTCCTGAAACCTGATTCCTTCAACCAATTCTCCAACATATTGTCAGATACACGGCCAGAGGGACTCATAAGCTTAACCTGCGGGAAATTGCGATGACCATCGAATCAACGATAAAAGACATGGCAACAGCGGCCAGAGACGCGGCTGGTAAACTGATCCGAATCAGCACCGATCAAAAAAATGCGGCCTTGTTATCCATCGCAGCAAATCTGGAAAAAGAAGCCGTTTTCATCAAGGAGGAAAATCGAAAAGATCTTGTCAGGGCTGAAGAAATTGGGCTTTCCGGTGCCATGTTGGATAGACTGACCATCAAAGATACCACCATCCTCTCCATGGTTGCCGGGCTCAGAGACGTCGAGGGATTAAAAGATCCTGTCGGCACCATGGGACCGGCCTGGATTCGTCCCAACGGACTTCAAATTGCCCGCATGCGAATTCCGCTGGGGGTCATCGGCATCATTTACGAATCAAGACCCAATGTGACCGTAGATGCCGCCGGATTATGCCTTAAAAGCGGAAATGCCGTCATTTTGCGCGGTGGCTCGGAAGCCTTTCATTCTAACCAGGCACTGGCGGCGATCATTGACCGGGCGCTTAACCATGCAGGGATGCCGGAAAAATCCGTACAGGTGGTGCCGATTCGGGATCGCGAGGCCGTCTTGATGCTTTTAAATCAGGAAGAATTTGTGGACCTCATCATTCCCCGGGGAGGCGAGGGACTAATCCGTTTTGTGGTGGAGAACTCCAAAATTCCGGTATTGAAGCATTACAAAGGCGTTTGCCATGTTTACGTAGATGCAGATGCTGATCTGGATATGGCGCAAGAAATTTCCTTCAATGCCAAGGTCCAGCGTCCCGGGGTCTGTAATGCCATGGAAACACTGCTGGTGCATCAATCGGCCGCTGAATCCTTTTTACCCGCAATGGCCAAACGCTTTACCGAGGCAGGGGTGGAGCTAAGAGGGTGTGTCGAGGCATGTCGCATACTATCCGATGTCAAGGAGGCACAAGAGTCGGACTGGTCGACCGAATATCTCGATCTGATCCTTACCGTCAAGGTCGTTGAAGATATGGATGACGCCATCACCCACATAGCAAGATATGCTTCCAACCATACCGACGCCATTGTGACCCGAGATTATGAGCGGGCCAGACGCTTCGTACGCGAGGTTGATTCATCGGTGGTGCTGGTAAACGCGTCAACGCGATTTAATGACGGCGGACAACTGGGGCTGGGCGCCGAAATTGGCATCAGCACCTCCAAGCTTCACGCTTTCGGGCCCATGGGAGTGGAAGAATTGACAACTACCAAATTTGTGGTGCTGGGCAGTGGCCAAATTCGTGAATAGCACACTATTGTAGGTTCCCCCAGCTTGCTGGATGACTTCCTGTGGTGAACAAACACAAAATTCCAAATAACGATTAACTAATAACAGGTTTTCGCTATGCGTTTCGGACTCTTCGGCGGAACTTTCAACCCAGTTCACCTGGGGCATCTTCGCGCGGCGCTGGAAGTAAAGGAAGGTTTTGAGCTATCTAAAATTTTTTTAATCCCAGCTGCCCTCCCCCCCCACAAAATACCCGGTGACGTGGTGGATGTCGGCGACCGGCTGCATATGCTCAATCTGGCACTCGAGGACAAGGCCGAAATCAGCGTGTCCGATATCGAGTTGAAACGATCCGGACCGTCGTACACCATTGATTCAGTGAAATATTTCAAAAGCACCTTACCTGAAAAATCTCAAATCTACCTGGTTATGGGGCTGGATGCCTTCCTCGATATCGATTCCTGGAAATCCTATGAGGAGTTGCTGCAGCAGGTATCGATCATCGTCATTAACCGTCCAAAAAGAGACCGCCTTTTTAGCATTGATGGATGGAAACGCCTGGACGAATATTTGACATCCGGCATTTCGGGGGACTACAAATTTTCAGAATCACAATCCTGCTACCTATCCGGTGACAAACAGCCGATTTTTATATTTGAAGTAACTGCTCTGGACATTTCTTCAACCAAAATTCGCAGCCTGATAAAAGAGGGTCGGTCGATTGGATATTTAGTGCCCCGCAAAACGGCGGAATTTATTAAATCCAGAGGACTCTACTTATGACAAAAAAAAATGATCCGTCTCTGGATCTTTATATCAAAGCAATTTTGGGCAGAAAAGCGATCAATGTGGTGGTACTTGACGTGGCGGATCTGACCTCCTACGCGGATATTTTTATCATTTGCAGCGGCCGATCAAACCGCCAGGTCAGCGCGATTGCAGATTTCATTAAAACGGAATTAAAAAAGCATAAAATCATGCCCTTAGGGGTCGAAGGCACCAAAGATGGTCACTGGGTGCTGCTGGACTATGGACACGTGATCATCCATGTGTTTTATGAACCGGTACGTGAATTTTATGACCTGGAAGGTTTGTGGTCCGACGCCAAACGAATCATGACACCTTCTTTGAAAAGGGCCACATCGTAACGGGTGGCGCAAGTATAAGTGCCAGCCTAACTGAGCGACGCTCAATTAGGTGTCACTGGGTATTGGGTATTCGGTATTAGTGTATATCGGAAAAAATTCCCCGATGTCAGTACCTGATACCGAGTACCAAATACCTCCTCAATTGAGTTTGACTCAATTGGGGTATAAAGGAGCCAATGGTGTCCAATACAATCAAACCCTACACAATGGTCACCGATTTTGTCACCGGCAAAGATGTGCCCAATATCGGGGCTGAAGAGAACCGTCAGGCGATCGAACGGTTTTTGGTGGAGAGAAAAGGGTACTTGAAAGAAGATATCCAAATTGACGTTGATATTGAAATGACCGTGACCGGCGAGTCATACCGGTCCCAGTTGGATCTGGTCGTGAGTACCGACGGCGGTAACACCCGATTTATGGCGATCAGGTGTGCCGCAGGATCCTTAGGTTCGCGGGAAAGGGAAATCGTCGCCGCCGCCAGATTGCTGGATGACTGCCTAATTCCATTATCGGTGGTTTCAGATGGCAAAACAGCCATTGTGCTGGACACCGCGAGCGGAAAAAAGACAGGTGATGGGCTGGATGCAATTCCCTCAAAAAAAGAGGCCATCAAAAAATTAGATTCCCTTGAGCTTCAGCCTTTCCCGGTAAATCGACGGGAGAAAGAAAAACTGATTTTCCGGACGTATGACAGTGAGAACGTGAATGTACAGAGAAACATATAGCGTCGGCAAACTCACATATCACCATGTGGTATTGATGGCAGTTGTATTGGCTATAAAGAGTGCTTAATTTAATATCCGGCTAATCATGGATAAACATTCTGACGGTAAGAAATGCCGGCAACGGACCTGACCCCACGTCGATGGAGAACAAGGATGGCTTTTGTTACAGTACCGGGATTAAAGGGTAAAGTATTTGACCCGCAAGAATCCGACAGAAGCCTTAAAAAAAAGTCGTGTAAAGATTGTTTTTTATGTCAGCTCTGCAGCGAAGATCGCTGCCGGGTGTGCCGCGGTCAGAAGCACGGCCGGTGCGAACAGCGATCCGGTATCGCATTCCTTGTAAATAAGGGTGGTAAGCGCTAGCTCTACTTTGTCATATTGATTTTAACGTCCGTCTCTTTACCAGACCGACACATCTGCCGACGGACTAAAATTAAGGAGCAAAAAATGGCTGATTTAATCCACCCCAAAAATGGCTGCTGTTCGGGTGGTGACTGCTCCAATTCAACTGAAGAGGACAGCAGGCCCCAGCCACTTTTCGTGGACATCCCTTCTAATGAGGTCTGTTGCGGCTCCGCTCCGGGGCCGCAAAGTAGTCCCTATGAAAAACCGGGGTACAAACTGCTGCCCTTTGTTGAAGGATTTATTGATACACCCGTTGGTCCGGTTCCTAAAGTAAAAACTCATTTGGAACGAACTGATTTTCTGGGAACCATAATCGCGCGCCTGGGTATCGGAAGAGATCAGCATAAAATAGCCCCCGGGCTCTACGGTGTGGGAAATCCCGGGCACGATTCACCGGTTCTGGTCACTGCCAACTATAAGCTCTCTTTCGATGCGCTACGCAGGGAAATGGCGTCGCTTGATGCCTGGATCCTGGTGATAGATACCCGTGGCATCAATGTCTGGTGTGCCGCCGGCAAAGCACTTTTTAGTACCGGGGAAGTGGTGCGTTGTATCGATCACTACATGCTGAAAAATGTGGTGCGACACAACCAACTTATATTGCCTCAGTTGGCCGCCAACGGTGTCTCAGCCCACCAGCTAAAAAAAGAAAGTGGCTTCAGGGTGCTCTGGGGCCCTGTGCGGGCCAAGGACATTCAACATTTTATCGATAGAAAGAGTAACGTCGATAAATCCATGAGGCGGGTGACATTTTCCTTGGGGGAACGAATCGTGCTGATACCGGTGGAACTCTCCCATCTTCCAAAACCGACGATGTGGCTGCTGCCGGCCATCTTTCTGTTGTCGGGGGTCGGGACAAACTTTTTTTCGCTCAACGATGCCTTCTATCGAGGACTTATGCTACTCACGGCATACGCTGCGGGTATTCTTGCCGGCGCAGTGGCCGCCCCTGCGCTGCTGCCCTGGATTCCGGTACGTGCGTTTGCTTTAAAAGGAATGCTGACCGGTATTGCTACAGGATTTGTAGTGGCGGCAATCTATTACAGCAGATTAATTTGGGCGGAAGCCCTGGCGCTGCTTCTCGTAACCATGGCGATAAGTTCCTATCTGGCCATGAATTTTACCGGTTCGACGCCCTTTACGTCACCGTCGGGGGTCGAAAAAGAAATGCGCAAGGCCATCCCCCTACAGGTAGCCGTCGCCTTGATCGCGCTGGTAGTATGGGTCGGAGCGGCCTTCAAATAATTGAATACCTAAGGATATCTAAATGGAGAACTTTCGATATTTACCCGACGTAACGACGCTGCAACTCGATATCGAAGCCTGTGTGGGCTGCGGTATGTGTGAAAGCGTCTGCCCCCACACTGTCTTTCAACTGAGAGGGAAAAAGGCCGAAATCGAAGATCTCAACGGATGCATGGAATGCGGGGCCTGCGCCCTGAATTGTCCGACCAGCGCCATCCGGGTTACCCCGGGCGTGGGATGTGCTTCTTATATCATCCAGACTTGGATCAAGGGAAAGCGGGGCGGCTCTTGCAGTGAGGTGAAATGCTGCTGATCGGCAGATAAGGCTCCCAAGCATAGACCCCATTCCACTTTATCCGATGCGCCATGCTCAATGCTCTCTGCCTCACATTCCTACTTACGGATTCAGTTCCCTGTCATCTGCTTTCTATTCTCTGTCCTCTGTCATCTGTCTTCTGTCTTCTGTCATCTGTCATCTGTCTTCTGTCATCTGTCATCTGTCTTCTGTCATCTGTCATCTGTCAACCGTCGTCAGACAACCTATTCCAGGCCGCTTTGGCTCTGGCCTCCCGGCTATTCCCGCCGGAGTCAATTTTACTCCCCGCTGAAGGACGGTTGCCGCGTAAACGCGCGACCCTCTCTTCCAACGGTGGATGGGTGGAAAATAAACTCATCATGCTTTTTCCGGACAACGGATTCACGATAAACATATGGGCGGTCGACGGGTTGGCATTCATGGGCAGCCTTTTTGAATAGGCACCTAATTTTTCCAGCGCGCGGGCAAGTCCTTCCGGGTTGCCGACAAAGCTCGCACCAGTGGCATCGGCCAGATACTCCCGGGAGCGGGAAATGGCCATCTGGATGATCATGGCCGCCATGGGGGCAATGATCGACATCGCGATCAAGCCGATGAATCCGGCCCCGCCCCCTCTTTCATCACCACCTCCGGCACCTCGGAATATGGACGACCACCGAGCCATACTGGCCAAAACCATGATGGCGCCGGCCATGGTTGCCGCGATGCTGCCGATCAAAATGTCCCGATTTTTAACATGGGCCAGTTCGTGGGCCAATACACCGGCTACCTCATCGTGATTCATTATGCTCAGCAACCCTTCCGTGACCGCAACAACGGCATGCGCCGGGTTTCTACCGGTTGCAAAAGCATTGGGGGTCTGCTGGGGAATGATATATAGTTTCGGCATGGGGAGTCCAGCCCTCTGGGTCAGACGCTGAACCGTTTCATAGAGTTCCGGTGCCTCCCCTGGGGTCGCTTCGCGGGCGCGGTACATTTTGAGCACTAATTTATCGGAATACCAGTAGCTGAAAAAATTCATGCCAGCGGCAAATAGCAGTGCTATGATCATCCCCTGGCGGCCGCCCAAAAGCTGTCCGATCCAAATTATCAGAGCAGTCATCGCCGCCAATAAAATTGTCGTTCGAATCTGGTTGCCCATCCAACGGTCTCCTATTCAGGTTAGAATTTGATGAACTGCCAATAAGCCGGAATTTCGATTTCTATTCATTGTAACCCACGGGAACCGAATCCTATCAGTCTGTTTAAAAGATAAATCCATATCCAAAAATCGCAACCGATATTTTTTTCATTTACTGAATTTACGTCAGCAAAAGCGTAGCTTGAATCGAACGTAACAAATCTAACAGTGATGTATTCTATTTATTTCCTAGATTATAATAATTAATTGAAGTAATTTTAACGCTTTTAAAAAATCAATTAATAAATTATACTTATCTTATTATTTCAGTTTATTAGAATATATTAGTTGACATAGTCCCTACCGCATCATAGTTTTTTAATGCAAGAGAACATACACATAAAAATAGTTATATAGCACTAAATATGACAACAAATAACATCTCATTGAAAAATTGGGCGACACCTATCATCGACTGTTTCTGATCTTTAACTCCGACAACCGCATCCGGAAAAACGCCATATTTTACAATGATCCGCCAATGCAAGAGGTTTAAATATGGAGAACGTCAAACAGAACTTAAAATTAATCGATATGAGTACCAAGGTTAGCGATCGGAAAGAGACAGAAATCCCCCTCAAAATTTCTGCAGATCGGAAAATTCATGCGCTGGATAATAGCAATCTTAGATCTGATCCTCCCAAGCGGTCCCAAACCGAAAAAAAGGTTGGTAAAGCTCAGCTGATCAACAAATTGAATTTCGTCAATTTCCAGGACGGCATTGTCCTCATCGGTTTAAAGCACCGCCGATACGATAAGGCAATTTCACTCAAAGCGACGCCCCAGCCCTGCAACAGCGATCTGGCCGAATGTCTGTGGGCTGATGACAAAAACATAAGTAAGATAATTCAATCATACGTATTTCGAAATCTTATCATCCCCAATGGCCAAACACTGCTGAAAATCGTGCCTGAACTACTCAGAATAGATGGAAAAGGCATCAGCGTCCTTCTTCCGGATAACGGCAATGAAATCACTTATCGAAAAGTCAGACGTTATCCATGCCGGGGCATATCTGCGCAGCTGATCCAGAGCAGCTCTGTTTTTTCAGGCTCGCTCGTCGATTTCAACGGCTATTCATTTAATGTGAAGCTCAGAGCCGTTCCTCCTCAAACCTTTGAATGGCTGAATCCGGATCATTCGGCCAACATCATTCTATCGGATGGAGCGATTACTATTTACTCCGGTGAATGTAAAATCATCCGATATTTCCAGGACGTCAACACCAGAAATTATATTCTCAGGCCGCTCAAGCAGGACATCCAGCGTTTCAAGCAAAAAGAACATCGCAGTGAACGGCATCAACTAACGCCATCACCAAATGTAGCCTTCGAGCATCCGTTTACCAAAAGAAGGCTTGACCTCAAGGTTGTGGACCTGTCCGGTTCCGGATTTGCGGTGGAAGAAGACGAGCGCAAAACGACTCTGCTGCCCGGCATGATTTTGCCTGAGCTGTCACTTAATTTCTCAGACAACTACCATATTAAATGCAGCGCTCAAATCGTTTACCGCAAACCGGTTGTTGAGTCAAACGGCGACAAGTGGGTTAAAAGCGGCGTGGCGCTGCTGGATATGGATATTCAGGATCATCTAAAGCTCATCGCTTTACTACATCAGACCAAGAACAAAAATTCTTATATCTGCAGCCACGTGGATCTCGATGCTTTATGGAATTTCTTTTTTGAGACCGGTTTTATCTACCCCGATAAATACGCCGCAATTCAGAAAAATAAAAAACAGATTAAAGAAACTTATGCCAAGATTTACACCCGCAATCCTCACATTGCCAGGCACTTTATCTACCAGGACAAAGGTACTATCTACGGTCATATGGCCATGATTCGTTTTTATGAAAAGGCTTGGATGATTCATCACCATGCTGCCAGGAAATCCAGTGCTAACAAGGCGGGTCTGATTGTACTAGATCAAATCGGAAACATGATTAACGACTCCCACCACCTCTATTCAATGCACATGGATTATATAATCTGCTATTATCGCCCGGATAACAAATTTCCCAACCGGGTATTCGGCGGTGCGGTCAAGAGCATCAAAGATCCCAAAGGCTGTTCGCTGGATGGCTTTGCTTATTTTCATTTCAACAACCGAACAAGGCCGACGCCGGATTTGCCGGACCGCTGGCGGATATCTGAAACCCGACCGGAAGATTTAGAAGAATTGGCAGACTTTTACGATCACACGTCAGGTGGGCTTATGTTGGAAGCCATCGATTTGAAGCCTGGAAAAATAAACAGCAACGACCTCGGCAATGAA
>Ga0316193_10001388_pt1 | contig 16249 bp, 15 predicted proteins | sample MerIslsedime2_MG_FD_207735 | JGI IMG/M metagenome (GOLD analysis project Ga0316193, IMG submission 207735) | Coastal sediment microbial communities from Maine, United States - Merrow Island sediment 2 | ecosystem: Environmental > Aquatic > Marine > Coastal > Sediment | place: USA: Maine...
CCCAACACCCCGGGTAGGGGCAGCGTCCGCGTGATCACCTCCAGGGCCTCCTCATATTTGCCCTGAGCGATCATGGACACATATCCATGGGCATTGACAGCGTTGGGACAGGCATTGGTGCAGGGCGATTGATCCCTTTTGTCGATGGCATAAGCGCCGGGTACGGCCTGTGCATAGGGCTTGTAAGTCGCTTTCTTGTCTATAAGCCCCTCATCATAAAGACTCTCAAGGCTCACCGGACACACGTCTGTACAATCCCCGCATCCGGTACATTTGTCGATATCGATATATCGGGAGCCCTTGTTCAGCGTAACTGTAAAATTACCGGCCTCACCGGTAATCTCCTTGATGTCAGATATGGTGTGAAGCTTTATATTGATATGCCGGCCGACCTCGACCAGTTTCGGTGAGATAATTCACATGGCACAGTCATTGGTCGGAAAGGTCTTGTCCAACTGGGACATCAGACCTCCGATGGCCGGTGACCTCTCAACAAGATGTACATAAAATCCCGAATCAGCCAAATCTAAAGCAGATTGCATCCCGGTAATGCCACCGCCCACAACCAGCACTGATCCTGTTTTTTCATTTGACATTTTCTACTCCTGATTTAAAAAAGATGTGATTTCCGTAATATCGATCTGATTCATGTGGATTCCTAATGCTTCTTCATCGATACCCAAACATAGACCGAGAAGTTGTGGATAGACGAGTGAAGCAATGGCCTCATCGCCATTTCGAGATATCATCATTTTCTGAACATGGTCAAATTGCAGTTGACAATATGGACAGGCGGCGCACAAGTAATCAACGCCGGCTTTCTTTGAGTTTGCCAGTTTTTTTGCCGTTACGTTCATGGAAAGATCATCATTCACACCCATTACCGGCGCTCCGCAACAGTCCAGTTTGCTGTTATAATCGATGCTTTGGGCACCCGTCACCTCCACCAGTTTATCAAATAGAGAAGGCGCTATGGGGTCATCAAACTGAGTCACCTTACTCGGCCGCAATGCATGGCATCCATAATGGGTTGCTATCTTGAGTTCTTTATAAGATTGGGAGATATGGCTTTTTATCTCATCGAGCCCAACATCATGATACAGTACGGAAAGAAAATGTTTGATCTCAAATTTACCTTCATACTGTAGACCTTTTTGCGCCAGGGCTTGTTTGATCTCTTCCTGAAGACCGCCTTCTTCCTTTAAGAAATGCTCGGTTTCCTTCAGGCTGCCGAAACAACACTTGCACAGCGCCATGATGTTTAAGCCCAATTTTTCAGCTGTTGCCAAGTTCTCCGATGCACTGAGAAGATATGCTTTCTGGTCCAAATTGTGTACGGGATAACCGCAGCATTTAAAGTCCCGGCTATCGACAAGTTGAACACCAAGCTTTTGCATCACCGCTCTTGCAGCGCTTTCATACTGAACGACTCTGGCAGGTATATTACATCCTAAAAATAACGCGTATTTCATAATGATATCCTTTTCATTATGTCATGTTGGATTCTTCAAACTGCTTCTGAAGGTGCAGCATCTTCCTCTAAAGGTAGGCTTGCTGACTCTGAAACTTCTGCCTCTTCTTCCGACGGTCTACATGCATTTTTAATGGCAAGATTTTTTAAGTGATAGAGAACATCCGTCACCTTCACATTCTGCGGGCAGTGCTCCTGGCATTGATAACAGGTCAAACAATCCCACAGCATCTGTGGACCGGTAGCCATTTCGGTCAGACCCAATCCGAGACAATTCATGATTTGATGGGGTAGCAGACCCAGGATCTCCTGGGGGTTCTCATAGTTCATCACAGTCGGACACACCGTGGTACAGGTTTGACATCCAAAACAATGGGAAAATGTGTCGGCACCCGGCAATTGACTCGACACATCTATTTCTCTGTCTGAAAGCGAAATCGGCTTGGTTTTGTCCATTACCTGCTTAAAATTGCAGGCAACCGCACGATTCGCTGTTTCAATGGGTTTGCGATATTCATCAGCAGAAATGTTGTTTCGATTCAACCCGCGATAAAAGGAAAACGGAGACAGCGTCAAAAGTTCCGGCAGTCCTCTTTGAATCAGATCCTCGCGAACATTGAACCACAATTCCTTAAGGTTGATGCCGGACGGACAGACCACCGTGCACCGATCACAGTTCGTGCAGAGATAAACACCTTCCTGAATGGCATGCAGTTTATCGTCGGAGAGATCTTTTCCTTTGGCCAGGGCCTTTAGAAACGTCATTTTTTCTGAGGGCAGGATATATTCATTGCCCAGAACATCAAAGGATGTCGACGCAGAACACCGCAGGCTGCATGTACCGCAATGTGTACAGGCATCCAGTTCCATGACCTGTCGCGTGACAACATTCGCAGGGTCCGCTGTTTCCTTTTCCATAACCGCATTGGCAAGCAGGCTCACCGGTGTGGATATGATGTGAAACATCTTGGAAAAGGGAAGATAGGCCATACCGATAAAACATGCCAAAAAATGAATATACCACAGGATGTTTGCCGCATCCACATTATCCAGTGTCAGAGCCATCGGTTTTATTGTTTTGGCAACTGCATAACCCGTAAACGCCCACCCTGGAGGAGAATGACATTCGGCACAATTGGCCTCGTGACTTTCCAGACCCTGTTCCAATATCTCCGCTTCAAATGGACCTTGCACATTTGGAGAAACAGTGTCAAATTTCTCTACCCAGTAACTTTCAAGGGCTTCGATTTCTTCGGCATCATCCTCTGCATCAAGACTTGCATAATCTTCAATCATGTCCTGAAATGCCGTATGAGACGTAATTTTAACGCCTTCCAGAAGAATACCCGAAAAGATAATCACCATCACAATGAATATTGCATAGAAATCCATGCCGCTGGTTTTAAGGCGCGGCACTTTTATAATGAATCGTCGAAATATCGCGATACCGATACCGACCACCACCATGAACCCGAAAAGATCTCTTAAAAACATAAATGGATTGACGGTTGAATAATAATCGGAAAAGAGCTTTGCAGAGATAAAGTTTTCCAAGGCATGCATCAAAAGTAGGAGCATAAATCCGCCATACAGGAGCATGTGCATCATCCAGCGCAGAAAATCTTCTTTCAAAATCTTTTTTTGCAACACAACATCGAGAATAAAGGCTTTGATAAGGAGTAAAATTTTTGAGCTGAAAATAACACCGACAGTTCCTTTGATGGCTGCCGAAAATCTCTGAGAGGGCGTGTAGTCCTGAGCTGAAATGCCGATTTTCAGTGAAAACCAGGTATAAACCTTATAGATCAGCCCCAGGATAAAAATACCGAGGGAAATATAAAGAAGCACATTAAAAACCATTTAATAGACCTCCAGAATTTTGCTTAAAGGATAGATGGTCTTAAACACCGTTACGGCCTCGATCCTTGATTATTGAATCATGGATTCCAAGAGATTTTTAATATAAAGTACCAGTAATTTTGTCAAATGATAAATGTGGATTCCTTAAAATAATGTCCAGGCTTTTTGCGAAATAGCTCATAACAAATGAACGAATTAGATGGGGTCGTAAAGTGGTCAAATGGGTCGAATGTTTTAATTGACAATATTATAGTTATAAAACGGCCTCAATCTCCTCGGCGATTCTAAGGGCGGCCTCTTTGGGATTGTTTGCATCTCTGATGGGACGGCCGATCACAAGATAATCCGATCCGTTTTTAACCGCAATTGCCGGTGTAACAACACGTTTTTGATCATGCGTTTCCATTTCATCCCAATTGGGACGTATCCCCGGAGTCACCGCTATAAAATCCCGACCCAAGGTCTTTTTAATCACCTTTACTTCCCGTCCGGAACAGACGATACCGACACAGCCCGCAGCTTTGGCTTTGGCCGCTCTGTCAACTACGAGTCTCATAAGATCCTCATAAAACACCTTTTTAAACCCGACGGCCTTAATGTCTTCGCTGGATATGCTGGTTAAAACCGTAACACCGAGAACACCGACCCTACCCTTAGCACCGCTAACCGCAGCTTCAAGCATCCTAATCGTCTCTCCGCAATGGACCGTCGTAAATGCAACGCCCAGATCTGCGATACGTTTCATGGCACGTAAAACAGTTGCCGGAATATCATGAAGTTTTAGATCCAAAAACACATCCGCATTTCCTGACGCTTTAATGAAATCAATAAGTCCCGGCCCGGATCGGATAAAAAGTTCCAACCCCACCTTGAACATGCCCACCGATTCTGACAGTAGTTCAACATATTCCTTGGCCGCCTTCTCTGTCGGAACATCCAGTGGAAAAATAATATAATCTTTAGCTCGCTTCATCTTTTAACCATTCGCCTTAAATGTAACCTAAATTGAGTGTTTCAAATTATGCCATTGTATCTTCAATAAACCAAATCCTATTTTGCAATAATTTCCAAAGCGCCGGGTACCGTTTTGACGACTACCGGCAGCATCCCGGGCTGTTCTCCATCCACTTCAAGAAGCACCTGGTCATCCGATATCGCTGCCATTTTTTTGCACGTCTGGGTAATAACTTTGCCAATGTCGTATATCCGTCCGTTATAAAGTTTCGACAGATTTAAAAACACTTCAGGAATTGTCAAATCTCCAATGATTGTAACGTGTAACAGACCGTCGCAAACAGAAGCATCCGGAGCGACCCACATACCGCCACCATGATACTGACCATTGGCGACAACCACGTTCCAGACAGAAACTTCTTTTTCAAAACTTCCGTCAATAAGAATCCGTATGCTTTTGGTACCGTATAAAAAAATTGAAATAAGCGTTGCCCACATAAATGAAACAAACGGTCCCAATGCTTTGGTCGCTCGATTGACCCGTTGGGCAACTTCACCCCCCAGGCCGAAACTGGTGATATTATGGAAATATCGGCAGCGATCGCGGCCTTTGTGATTTTTAAAAAAAAGGACTCCCAAATCTATACTGCGCGTGTGGCCTGAAGCAATCAAATCCATAGCCTGTTCGATGTCTTGTGGTATTGAAACGGTTCTGACAAAATCGCATCCGGTGCCGTTCGGGATAAAACCCAGCATCACATCCGATCGAATCGATTTTTCATGCATCATGATACCGTTTACAACCTCGTTCAATGTTCCGTCTCCCCCCACACAGACGAGAAGTCTTGCCTTTTCAGAAACGGCCTTTTTGGCGAATATGACTGCATCTCCAGGTCCTTTTGTCATATAAGCTTCAAAAGGACCCAGTCGATCTTTAGCAAGTGCCTCAACAAACGGCCAGATTGATCCTGTTGAATCGTTTCCGGCATGCGGGTTGACGATAAAAGCGGTTTTCGACAAAGCTGTACATGGCCTCCATCAATACGGTTAAACCTGTTGCCCGTCGGCCCGTTATCAACTTGACCCACAACTAAAAACGAGAAAACCGGACAACTGGCAAACCATTTATTGTCAAATATTTATCAGTTTATACCAAAATTTATCGCTAAAAAATACACATAATCCACAGTTACAGAACTACATAACGCATAATTTTCCATCCTTAAAGAAAATTTTCAACACGTATTTCACATTCATAATAAATCTATTGAAATAACAGACGTTAAAATGCTATGAAATCTATTCTGTCTAAAAGACCGGTTTTAAAATTTGAAACAACTTTTGGGGAAAAAATGAACATCACCGAAAACCAACAAACGCTTTTACGAATGATTCCCGGGGTGGATTCTATTCTCGAGGTTGCAAAAGCGGATACTTTTTTTGACCATGTTCCAAAATCTGTGCTAATCCGTTCGATCCGCTTTGTTGTTGAAAACCTCCGAATGGTAATTTTGGACGATCAGCAGGATATTACGGAAGCAGAACTCTCTAATTCCGAAATCCTCAATAAAATAAAAAAAAGCGTCCATAAAATGATGACACCAAAACTGATCCGTATTATCAATGCCACCGGTGTCGTTATCCATACCAACCTTGGCCGCTCATTGCTTGCCGATGATGCCATTGAAAATCTTTTAACCATTGCAGGCAGATATTCCAATTTAGAGTTTGATTTATCAAAAGGGGCCCGGGGATCCAGGTACAGCATCGTTGAAGACATCCTTTGTGAAATCAGTGGCGCTGAATCCGCCATGGTGGTCAACAACAATGCCGGCGCCGTCTTCCTTTCTTTAGAAACCATCGCCAAAGGCAAAAAAGTGATCGTTTCAAGGGGAGAGCTCGTGGAAATCGGCGGATCTTTCAGAATCCCTGATGTAATGGCCAAGAGCGGGGGAATCTTAAAAGAGGTCGGTGCCACAAACCGTACCCATCTTAAAGACTACGAAAACGCCATCGAGAACGACACGGCCCTTCTTTTAAAGGTCCATACAAGCAATTACAGCATTGTCGGATTTGCCGCCGATGTTTCTCTTGAGGAACTGGTCGATCTCGGCGCAAAATATAAGATCCCGGTGATGGAAGATCTTGGCAGTGGCACCTTTGTAGATTTTTCAAAATACGGCCTGTTAAAGGAACCCACGGTTCAGGAATCGGTGAAATCGGGCGCAGACATCGTTACTTTCAGCGGAGATAAACTTCTTGGCGGACCCCAGGCAGGTATCATTGTCGGAAAAAATAATATCATTGAAAAAATCAAAAAAAATCCTATCAACAGAGCACTTCGTATCGACAAACTCACCCTTGCCGCACTTGAAAGTACATTACGACATTACAGAAACATAGAAAAAGGAATGGATGACATTCCGACCTTACGCCTGATGACGCTTCCCCTTGACCACATTGAATCAAACGCTAAAACACTTTTTGGTATGCTCGAGAACATTGGCGATCAAAGATTGTCAGCAGATCTCATCGATATATTCTCAAGGCCCGGCGGTGGCTCACTTCCGCTTTTAAAACTCCCCAGTAAAGGCGTGGGGGTTAAAGTACAAGGAATTTCAGCCAATGCCGTAGAAAAACAGATGCGGAACAATGAATGCCCCATTATTGGCAGAATAGAAGAAGATCTCTTTATCATGGATCTTAGAACCATACTTGATGATGAACTGCAACTCATTGAAAATGCTTTTAGACATATGCTGAAAAAGGCCGGATCATGACCCACCAAAAGACAAAATTATTTCACAACCGCTCTTCCAGTAAAGAGTTTCTCCTTTACAAAACAGATGCTAAGCCCAAAAAAGATACGGCTGAGGCCCTCTCATCGGTTGAAACGAACAGAATTTTAAAAGCACTCCCGGATATTCTGGTCGGAAAAACCTTTATCGAAAACGCCTTGGCCCGATTCGAAACCTCAGAAAAATTTGAATCCATGGTCATCAAAATTGATCGCCTAAATCATGAAGGTTCCGAAACAGCCGGTAACGACCAAATTGACATCTGGCTTGATGTGGCTAACGTTATTGATACCATATGCAGGCGTGAAAAGGGGATGTGGGGACGGCTTGACCAGGGAATGCTCGGATGTTTCTTCTCCCCGAAAAATCAAACGTCTTCTTTGGAATTTGCCAAAAAAATAAAAAAAATCCTTTCAGAATCTACAGATGAAACCATTTCCATCGGAATTGCCTCATATCCAACGCTTAGCTTCACTAGAAGTCAAATCATTGACAATGCCGGAAAAGCGCTTGATCATGCTGCATTCTTTGGCCCTGATAGTATCGTTTCCTTTGATGCCGTAAGCTTAAACATCAGCGGAGACAACCTGTATCAAAAAGGAGATATCGACGGCGCCATTGCGGAATTAGAAACAGCTCTCTTGCTCGACCTTTCAGATGTCAACATTCGCAACAGTCTGGGTGTATGTTATGGTATTATAGGTGATTACAAGAAAGCGTTGAAAGAATTTGAAGAGGCCCTTAAACTTGATCCCGATGAGGTTATGGCCCTATACAACATCGGTTTGGTAAAAATGTTGACCGGCAAAAACTCTGAAGCGCTAAAATATTTTCTGGATGCAGACAAGAAAAAAGAAGAAGATATTTTTGAGGTTGATTTCCAAATCGGAAGGGTTTATCTGGACATGGGAAAATCGGAAATGGCAAAAGAATTCCTCGAAAAGGCTGTAAAATTGAATCCGGAGTCATGGTCTGCTCTGCATTCTTTGGGTGAATGCTGCACTGCCTTGAATATGACAGATGAAGCGATTTCAGCCTATAAAAAGGCCATTCGACAAAACCCGAATGATGCCGAATCGTTATCAGCCTTAGGTTGCCTGTTTGACCTTTTGGGTGAAAATCCCGAAATTACGACGATCTTTTGCCAGCAGAGTATCGATATTGAACCCGAAAATGGCCTTTATCGATACCGGCTTGGCAGCCTTTACCTTAAAAGAAATCAACTTGAAGACGCCTTAATACAGTTCCAAAAGGCTCACGAGCTGGGATACGACGCTAAGAAAATGATTAAAAAGATAAAAAAATTGATTAAGGATTCATGATACAGGATACAGGGGTCAGGGTATCATTAACTTAAAGAAAATGGTGGTTTAGCAATGAAGAAAATCATCCTGAATACACTTAAAGAGAGCGTCAACGTCAAAGACCGATTCATAAAAGAAAACATCGATCTCATTCAAAGGGCAGCGGACATCCTCGCCTCGTGTATTACCTCCGGTCACAAAATCCTACTCTTTGGTAATGGGGGGAGTGCAGCAGATGCCCAGCATATCGCCGCTGAATTCGTCAACCGGTTCCAGGTCGAACGGCCGCCGCTTGCAGCTCTGGCATTGACCACCGATACATCCATCATCACCAGCATCGGAAACGACTACCATTTTGATGACATATTCTTCAAACAAATTTTAGCTCTGGGAAGAAAGGACGATATCGCCATCGGGATCAGCACCAGCGGCAACTCCAAAAATGTTATCAAAGCCGTTCACGCAGCAAAAGATATCGGGATCTTCACCATTGGATTCACCGGTCGTGATGGTGAACTGGCCGAGTGCGCAGATCATGTTTTTTCTGTAAAGTCAGGAGTAACTGCAAGGATCCAGGAAGCCCACGCCATATTGGGTCATATCTTGTGCGACCTTGTGGACCGGATTTTGTTTCCGGAAAAGTTCGGCGAATAAAAAAATGAACGCACAAATGTTACAAAACAATAGTGATAGATATGCCACAAAAATTTAAGCCGATAGATTTGAGTGGGGTCAAAACATACCCGCTTTCCCAACGAAAAAGCAAAGTATCCACCGCCGCCTTTGCAAAAACATGGCAAAAAGGATCTAACTTTAAGGACTTCCTTGACCGGCTTCCGGATATACTTGCCGGGAATCATCTTAAAACCGTAATCTCATCTACCGTAAAAGCGTTTCGAGAGAATAAAACCATCGTTTTTGCCATGGGAGCACATGTAATTAAAGTGGGCCTAAACCCCATTGTTATCGATCTCATGGAGCGCGGGATTATCACGGCTGTCGCTATGAATGGTGCCGGAATTATTCATGATCTTGAACTGGCCATGGCGGGACAAACATCAGAGGATGTATCCGCATCCATCAAAAACGGCACCTTTGGCATGGCCCATGAAACAGGTGCTTTTTTATGTGACGCCATCTGTCGCGCCGGAAAAACATCCAGCGGACTCGGGGAAACTATCGGGGCCGCAATGATCGAAAAAAAACTTGCTTATTTAGAACATAGCATCCTTGCTGCAGGCCTCCGGCTCGGTATACCCGTAACGGTTCATGTGGCATTTGGAACCGATATTATTCATATGCATCCAGAGTTTGATGCAAAAGCAACCGGTGAAACCACCCACAGAGATTTTCGAACCTTCGCATCCGTGGTGAGTACACTTGAAAAGGGCGTTTATTTCAATGTCGGATCAGCAGTCATACTGCCGGAGGTTTTTCTAAAAGCAGTAACATTGGCACGGAATTTAGGACATCAATTGAATGATTTCACCACAGTGAACATGGATTTCATCCGGCAATACCGTCCTATGACCAATGTGGTGAATCGGCCTACTGCCGACGGTGGTCAGGGATTCCACTTGACGGGCCATCATGAAATTATGCTACCGCTCATTGCTGCCGGGATTATCGAGGAAATCAAATAGCTTATATTCACCATCAGAAACAACAATTGGTTGATTTAACCCTATATATGATTATTTTATTCATTCATGCCGTATTTTAATGCGCCGATGAAACATCTGGCCTTAAAAAAATGATTTTGATTTTTTACATGTTTATCAAAATTTGAGTACAAGTCATCTCAAAAATGCAGATTACGTTCAAGGACAAGGCGCGAGCCGATGAAAAAGCGGAGCATGCATGGGAGTATGTGAGCATTTTGAAGAGGCTCGTTGTAAATCCCGTCATGCGGGGCAACACCGTAATTGAGCGTTAGATGTATTTTTGAGATGGCTTGTAAATAAATTAAGGAGCAATAAATAATGCCGATTTATGAATACCATTGCGATAAATGCAATAAAGATTTTGAGTGCCTGGTTTTAGGGAACGAACAACCCGATTGCCCTTCATGCAATAGTAAAAAAGTGAAAAAATTGATGTCTGCATCTTCCTTTTTCAGTAAGGGTGGACATGGACAAACCGTTAAAGCTGCTGCCGGAGCATCATCATGCACCGGATGTGCAGCAACCAGCTGCACGAGCTGTGATCCCTGATGGACAAAACACTTAAAATTGGAACCAGAGGAAGTAAACTCGCCCTCTGGCAGGCAAACTGGGTCAAATCAGCCCTTGAGGCCGAAGATTCTTCCCTTTCTATCGAACTGGTAATAATAAAGACAAAAGGAGACAAGATTCTCGATGTGCCCCTTGCCAAAGTTGGCGGCAAAGGTCTTTTTGTCAAAGAAATCGAAGACGCACTTCTAAAAGGCAGAATAGACCTTGCTGTTCACAGCATGAAGGATATGCCGGGTGAAATACCGAAAGGGTTATGTATCGGCGCAATCCCTGAGCGAGAAATTCCTCAAGATGTTCTGATTTCCAGAAACAAAAAGCGCCTTTCAAAACTGGGTCCTGGCGCCAAAATCGGTACCAGCAGCCTTCGGCGCAAGGCACAGCTTCTTCATGCCAGACCGGATCTGGTCGTATTGCCTCTAAGAGGGAATCTTGATACGCGTCTTAAGAAGCTCGAAACTGAAAATTTTGATGCCATCATCCTGGCGGCGGCGGGTGTCAAACGCCTGGGACTTGAAAACAGAATAACCGAATACCTGGATGAAAACATCATGCTCCCGGCAGTCGGTCAGGGTGCCCTTTGCATCGAGGTCAGACAAAATGACCCTCTGGTTGAACCGATTGTCGCCACCCTTGAACATCCGCAAACACGGGCGGTAATTTTGGGTGAGCGCGCATTTTTAAACCTCCTTGAGGGCGGCTGCCAGGTACCCATTGCCGCTTATGGAAAGATCGATAAAAACACATTTACGCTTTCCGGCCTTGTGGCCACTATTGACGGTAGAACCCTCATTAAGGAAACCTTTTCGGGTCCTGAGAATTCATCCGAGATAATCGGTGTAGAACTTGCTGAGCGCCTTATTTCAATGGGGGCAAAAACAATAATGGATAATCTTAAAGCGGATCTAAATATAAACCATGAAAGGTAAAGTCTATCTTGTCGGTGCCGGGCCCGGTGATCCGGGGCTGATTACTGTTAAGGGGTTGGAATGTATCAAACAGGCAGACGTTCTCATTTATGATTTTCTTGCATCCTCAGTTTTATTAAAACATGCTTCGGAAAGTGCAGAGGTCATTTATGTCGGGAAAAAGGGAAGTGATCATACTTTTTCCCAAAACTACATCAACGCCCTTATCGTTGAAAAGGCCAAAAACGGATTAACCGTGATTCGGCTCAAGGGAGGTGATCCCTTTATATTTGGCCGTGGTGGCGAAGAAGCAGAGGTGCTGATCAATGAAAAAATCCCTTTTGAAATTGTACCCGGTGTCACGTCGGCCATCGCAGCACCGGCCTATGCCGGAATCCCGCTGACGCATAGAAAATACACCTCTACACTTGCTTTTGTCACCGGCCATGAAGATCCTACAAAAAAAGAATCAAATATCGACTGGGCATCACTTGCCAGAGGGATCGGGACCATTGTTTTTCTAATGGGGGTCAAGAACCTGCCACAGATAACCGACCGCCTTATGAGCCACGGCATGCCCCCCGATACGCCCGTAGCCCTTGTCCGTTGGGGGACGACGGCCAGGCAATTCACCGTCACCGGAACCCTCGACACCATCGCCGAACGTGCAAAAGCCACCGGACTTAAACCACCGGCCATCATTGTTGTGGGCCATGTTGTAAAGTTAAGAGAAACCATGAAATGGTATGAAAACCGGCCTTTGATGGGACGAAGTATAGTGGTTACCCGATCCAGGGAACAGGCCAGCGACTTGGTCAAACGTCTTTCCGATCTCGGTGCAGAGTGTTTGGAATGCCCGACGATAACGGTTGTCCCGCCGGATGATTTAAAGCCCTTAGACATGGCCATTGAAAATCTTTCTTCTTATGACTGGCTGATGTTTACCAGCGTCAACGGCGTTAATTTCTTTTTTAATCGCCTTTTTGAAAAAAACAACGATGTCCGCGCCTTAAACAATATCCACACCGCGGTAATCGGTCCTGCAACTGCAAAAAGGCTTTTCGATTTTGGACTCAAAAGCGATATTATCCCCGAAAGCTACAGAGGTGAGTCTGTTGTCAAGGCATTTGCAAGAAAAGATATCAGTGGGAAAAGAATACTGCTGCCACGTGCAAAAGAAGCAAGACAGGTATTGCCTTTAGAGCTGAGAAAAATGGGAGCTGTTGTTGATGATATCACAGCATACTGTAACCAGGCGGTTAAGGACGACGCTGATATCGTTTTAAAACGACTTAAAGAACGCACCATAGATATGATAACATTCACAAGTTCATCCACCGTAAAAAACTTTCGTGCCCTTCTTCCATCAGAAGGGTTGAAACGCCTGATGCAGGGCGTCTCCATTGCAAGCATTGGCCCTATCACGGCTGATACCGCCAGGGATCTGGGATTTGATGTTCATATCGTTGCCGAATCATACACCATTGTTGGACTATGTGAGGCTATTCAACAATATTATCACCCAAGCTGAGCGTTTCAAATTTTAAAAAAGGATAAAATATCTTTTATTTTTAATGAAGTATCTTTATTTCTATTTTTAAATTTGAAACCCTTCGGGATTGCCGATCTTACCGCATCTACTGCGTCAGATGCCGTCCCGCATAGCTGACTATAGCGGGACGACATCTTCCTTGTATCTGCGGCAACCTCGACAATCGCTCAACTTAGGTATCATAAGGCTAAAGTGTTACTAAATATTTTTTGGGAGAAAAAATGACAACACACACACACAATCATGTTGAAACATATAAAGGTCTCGTGGGGATTGGTTTCGACCGAGAAACAGATGAAAATACGATTATTTATTATCTTCAGAAATTCTCCGATGACACGCTCATGAAAGAATTGATAACGAGACTATCCAATGAAGAGCTGGAAGAAATTTTTTCTCTGCTGACACGGGTCCTTAAGAAACATCTTAAGGATCCAGAGTATCACCGCCTTTTTCTAAAAGATAATCATCCATAAAATCGGGAGTAAGGTAATGTTCACCGAAAAACAGCTGGATAGGTATGCAGATGCGTTACTGTGGGGGCTTAAAACTGCCAGAACCAAAAAATTTAAAAAAAATGACATTGTGCTTATCCGTTATGATATGCCCGCTGTCCGACTTGCCGAAATTGTTTATTCAAAACTTATGGATATGGGAATTCATCCTGTCCAGCGCACAAACCCCACCGCAAATATGGAGCAAAACTTTTTTGAACAAGCAAACAACAAGCAGGTTGTTTTCCAGCCGCCCGGTGAAAAAGAACTTTTTAACCGTTTAAACGGCGGCATTTTTCTATATGCGCCTGAATCCATAACACACTTGAGTCATATAGATCCAAAAAAGATCGGCAAAGCTGCCGTGGCTCGAAAATATTTGCGTGATATACTCGATGCCCGGGATCAGGCCGGTGATTTCGGATGGACCCTGTGCGCCTTTCCCACAAAAGAATTGGCCAGACATGCCAAACTTTCTATGAAGGCCTATGCAGCCCAAATCGTAAACGCATGCTTTCTCAACAGAATTTCACCGGTTTCGCATTGGCAAGATATTTTTCATAGCGCAACATCCATTAAAAAGTGGCTCAACAGCATGAATGTGAAAGCCTATCATGTTGAATCAGAAAATGTAGATCTCATGATAACACCGGGAGAAAAAAGGAAATGGATCGGCATTTCAGGCCATAATATCCCGAGCTTTGAGATATTTCTTTCACCGGACTGGAGGGGCACCCGGGGGATATACTTTTCAAATCAGCCCTCATTTCGAAGCGGCAACTATGTAAAAGGGGTAAGGCTTGAATTTAAAAAAGGCGCTGTGGTCAAAGTCAAAGCACAAAAGGGAGAGAATTTTGTCATTAAACAGCTCTCAATGGATAAAGGCGCCAACAAGGTGGGTGAATTTTCCTTAACAGACAAAAGGTTCTCAAGGATCAACACCTTCATGGCAAACACACTTTTTGATGAGAACTATGGTGGTAGATACGGAAACTGCCATCTTGCATTGGGTTCTTCTTATGCTGATACATATAACGGAAATCCAAAAGAATTGACCAAAGAGAAAAAGAAAAACCTCGGTTTCAATGACTCAGCCCTCCACTGGGACCTCGTCAATACTGAAAAGAAGAAGGTTACCGCCCATCTTGCATCCGGCAAAAAGGTGACCATCTATGAAAACGGCAGGTTTGCAATCTAAGTCTCAATTATTTCAGGAGACGGGATGTTTTCATTTGTTGAACGGCATAGCCGTTATTTATAAAATCGCGAAGCGATTTTATACCTTGTATTTACCAAAGTCCTCAGGAGAAAGGTTTTCAAGATATTCCGCCCATTTTTTACCATCTTCGCTCTTATTTAAGACTTCAAAATCACCTTCGACCATCTGAGATTTATCAAAAATTTTATCATCCACATAAATCGGCGCACCAAACCGAAGGGCGATGGCAATCGCATCGCTTGGACGGGCATCCATGTCAAAACTTTTATCTTCTGATACAAAATATATTCTGGCATAAAATGTGTTATCTTTTAAATCACACACTTCAACCTTGGATACCACCATCTCCATATTGTCCATAAAATTTTTAAAAAGGTCATGAGTCATGGGACGGTCGAATTTGACATCTCTGAGCGCTGATGCAATGGATGTCGCTTCGAGTAAGCCGATCCATATCGGCACCGCCTGATCACCTTTAACAGACTTTAAAATAATTATCGGCGTGTTTGAAGTTGGATCTATTGCCATACTTGCTATGTTTACTTCATGCAACATAACTCTTTTCTCCTCTCAAATCAAAAGAAGTTGGTTCTTTGCCGTTTGTTTCGCCCCACAGTGAATGGGAAAATGTCTGTAAAATTCTGACATTAACCAATCGACCCATCACGTTTTTAGTACAGGAATCCGTGTCATCACTATTGTAAAAGTTTACAATTTTGTTTGTTGATGTACGGCCTGTCCACTGAACATCCTGACTGATGTTTTGTTTATTGATTTGGTTCTGTTTTTTGCTGAAACCTTCCACAAGGACCAACTGTATCGAGTCTTTTAGTGTTTTATTTTTACGGGTTGTGAATTGATCTTGCAGATCCAGAACCTGCTGTAATCTTTGTTTTTTCTCATTTTTCAGGATTTTGCCCACAAATCGGGCGGCTGAAGCATTTGGGCGATCAGAATATTTAAAGGCAAACAATCCGTCAAATTTCACCGTCTTAATCAAATCCAGGGTTTCCTGAAAATCCGTTTTTGTTTCTCCTGGAAAACCCACGATTATATCAGACGTAATTGCAATGTCAGGACAAGTATTACGCAGTTTATCAACTTTTTCAAGATATATCTCCCGTGTATATTTCCGGTTCATTCTTTTTAGAATCCTGTTTGAACCCGATTGTATCGGCAAATGAATATGATGACACAATTTGTATAGATCCTTAAAAGCATGGATAAGATTTTCCGAAAGATCTTTTGGATGTGAGGTGGTAAACCGGATTCTCAAAAGTCCGTCAATGTCGTTAATACGACGTAAAAGCTCGGGAAATGTGCAAAGACCTTCTTTCATCCCATAGCTGTTAACGTTCTGGCCAAGCAAGGTCACTTCTCGAACCCCTGATTCAACAAGCCTGTGGATTTCGTTGATAATATTTTTCGGGTCCCTGCTGGTTTCCCTACCCCGAACAT
>Ga0316193_10001389_pt1 | contig 16242 bp, 7 predicted proteins | sample MerIslsedime2_MG_FD_207735 | JGI IMG/M metagenome (GOLD analysis project Ga0316193, IMG submission 207735) | Coastal sediment microbial communities from Maine, United States - Merrow Island sediment 2 | ecosystem: Environmental > Aquatic > Marine > Coastal > Sediment | place: USA: Maine...
GACAAGCCTGGTTGGCCAGATTTCCCGATCATTTTCGTTAAATAGGTCCACTGTTCGCCTCAAATGATCGGGAAATCCGACTCAACCAGTCTTGCCCTCGCTACGATCGCTATTCTCGGACAGGCTGCTCCTAGCGATCACTGCAAGAATCCTGCTGTAGAGCGGCCTCCTGGCCGTGATTCGCACCGGGGGACGGCGCTACTACAGGTTAAAGCAGGACTCACTATTGGTGAATTCCAGAAACCCGTCGTTATCAGATGGATGGAGCACTAGTAGGGTCCATATTTTGCCTTGTCTTGCTGCGGTATGCCGTTGCCGCAGATCAAAGATGCAAGTAGGATAGTCTGCAGTGCCCTTTCTTCAATCTGCCACCGGCCGAATATCGACCTGACGGGGTTCTCGGTTTTACGCCGGGCCTGCAGCCTGAAAATGGTCAGTTTCGTTAACACATCATTTAGGAGGAAACCAAGAGTGAGCAGCTTGTCTCTAAGACTATTGGTAGTCGTTGGTCTGTCAGCAGGACTTGCATCTACTGCCTGTACGGATCAATCAAGCGAGGAAATTGATCGAGCCCAGGAGCAGAAAACCGAGCAGAAAACCGAGCCGGTAAGTGAACGAGAAACCGAAGACGTGAGCGGGAACCAGGAGCCTGCGCCGCCACTCGCGGTGGAACAGGAAGAGATGCCGGAAGAACAGCGTAAGGAACTTCAAAAGTGGGTCGACGAAAAACTCCGTGAAGCAGAGGAAAACGGAGAGATCTCGGAAGAAAAGCGTAAGGAATATGACGGGTGGCTTGACGAAAAACTCCGTGAAGCGCAGGAACACGAAGCAGAGGTTGAGAGGAAAGGGAAGTAGTAATATCTTTGGAAGTGGCCTAACTCGGCAACAAAAGGGAGATTTGTCGTCGAGCGTTGACAGCGACCTTCTGGAGTTGAGCCAGACAGATCCTGGCAGGCGAGGGGTGGAGTCGCACTGGTGGGCCTGTTCAAACCGTCCAATGCCCGGCTACTGATGCGTGACGCGCAATGATGCAATATCATTGCGGATGTCGTGCCGGGCGCCCTCATGAAAAGCAGGTCATCGATCAATAACTCCCAACCCGATGGCTTGTCCCCACTGGCGGACCGGCCAGGATTAACTTCCCCTTCAAAACTGTAATTTGCACAACGAGCGCGTCGGTCGGCGACAATGTGACAGATTGCTCAAAGGTTTCGTCTTCTAATGACGAAACACTAGTAACTGATTGCTCCGGGAAGTGGCACTCCTCTGTGAGTAGAGAAACGTCGATTCGCACTGAAGGAATTGCGTGACGTCCATCTGCGCCATGCCTCCCCGTCGAAAGGCAGACCGTTGCTCATTCCTGTACCTGACACAGCGATAACGCGTATTTTGCTCGCCGCGTGCCTGTTCCTGACCCTGCCCGCGTCAGTGGATGCCGCACGCGATGACGTCCTTGTTGTCGTTAATGACAACTCCATCGATTCGCCATTGGTCGGCGCATACTATGCTGAGCAGCGTGACATCGCGCCAGACAATATCGTCCACGTGAATGTGCCCAACAGCCCCTTCATCACCTGGGATGAATTCCGCAGCTTGCGCGATCAGATTATACGTTTCATGCAACAAAACACCCTGGACGATCCTGCACTGAATCCGCTGCCGTGCGCAGACGGCGACCCGCCTTACTATTGCCAGGCGTCCATGGAGCAGCTGCGCGCCCACACCCGAATTCGCTATCTGGTCATGACCCGCGGTGTTCCTACCCGTATGACGGTAGATGGATCCACTCTGTACGCTGCGGCTGCGCCCACGTCGGTGGATAATTACCTGAGCTATTGGTTGGCCAACTATTTTGCCGAGGATGTCGCGCACTCCTTCACCGAACGGGAGGTGGTGTTCGACGATGGTCGCGGTATGCGTACGGTGATACCGGCTAAGGACCGGGAACTCATCGTCGGGCGCATCGATGGGCTTAATCTGGACCTGGCGAAAGCGCTAGTGGACCGAGCGCGACAGGCTGAGCGCGACGGGCTCTACGGTAAGCTGTATGGTTCGACCAAATTCGGGCGCTGGCTGAATCATAGTACAGACCAACGCGTCTACCCGGACTGGCACTACCAACTGGGCGTGTTCGGTGAGCCCCGTCCGGAGTGTGTCGATTATCTGAATTACGCCGGCACACTCCCTGAGGGCAAGGCCCCCGCTCACTGCCTCGTCCGATTGAACGAGGGCGTCGACAATCGTAACCCGGCGCCGGGGAATGCCGCCTCACGCGCACCGCTGGCGGACGATGCCCTTGTCTACCAGGGCTGGGTGGATGGACAGTCGGCTGTCGGCAGCTTCACGGGTTTGTTGAACTGGCGCCGGAATGATCAGTGTAGCTCGACGCTGTGCAAGGACAGCGCGGATCCGGCGGCCTGCCGGGCAGCTTCGACCGATGTGTTCCAGGAGATCAACACAGACTGCGTGGGCGTGGCGGAGGGCTTTATTGGCTACAACCACCAGTCCTATCCTCTTTCTTTCCTCACCCTCTGGCCCACAGGCTGGTATCAGACGACGAACAACACCAGCTGGACCAGTAAGGGTGGTGGGGATGTCTTTGCGCTCGGATTTCCCGAGGTCAGGAACGACATGGGTTTTGACGATTCTCACAGTCTGTGGTTCCGAAACCTGGACCAGGTGCCAGCCCCCGGGTGCTATCCCGACAGCGACTTTTCCAAGCCACCCTCGGAGGCCTGCGTGGATAGCCGCCGCGTCATCCTCGCGCAGAAAATACCCCTGGTCGCGCAGGCCCTGGATACCTCCAAGCCACCAACCTATCGGCTTGCGGTCCGCTACAAGGCAGCAAACATCGATACGTCGACGCCTGTTCGGGTTCGTTTCTTTGTCCATGAATCCGGTGGTGGCAGCAATCAGATCGACTACGGTACACAGACCCTCGCGACCCTGCCTGCAGGGGATACGGACTGGACCCTGGCTGCGACCCAGTTTCAACTGGATCCGACCTTGCATACTGCCCCCAGCTACGATGGGATCAAGATCCGCATCGAGACGGCAAATCAGTTTGCCGGGGAACTGGGGTTTGACACCATCAGTGTACAGGCAGCCGGTCAGCCGGTGGAGCTTATCGAAAACGGTTCCTTCACCAGGGGCTTTGAGCAGGTCGCCAGCGGCGACCACGCAGCCGTGTTTCTCAACCGCCTGAATGGCGTGGCCTTCTGGGGCAGTGTGAGTCATCACCAGTCGGGCGGTTGCGCCTTCTGCTTCAATGGCCTTGAGCAACTGGTCTACTTCTTCCGTGGACTACCGCTGGGGGACGCGGTGTGGTTCAACCACAGCTACAATAGCGGCATTCTGTACGGTGATCCCTTGTACTCACCGGTGGCGGTGCGCCTCAACCCGGTCAATGCGAACGATACGGTCAGTGGACTGGTTAAGTTGCACGGCAGCGCCGTCAATGGACGGGACCCCGCACGGGTATCGACAACCTATGCCATCGACTATTGTGAGGGTGAAGACTTCTTTGTCTGTGACCAGGCATCGACGGCGTGGCAGTCGACCGGCATCCGGGGCCAGGGCGGGGCGGCCAACACAGTCCTTGGCACCTGGGATGCGACAGGCGTCCTGCCGGGCCAATACACCTTGCGGCTGGCGGTGACCAGCACGCATGCGCTGAACGGTAAGACCCAGTCCTTCTATGATTACTACCCAGTGACGGTTCAGGCGGCAGATCAGGCGACAGCGGGTAGCCTGGGATTTACGACAACGAACTACACGGTGAACGAATCAGCGGGCCAGGCAACGATCACTGTCGCGCGCAGTGGGGGCAGCGCGGGGATGGCATCGGTCGATTATGCGACCTCCAACGGTTCTGCCTCACAGGGAATCGACTACACGACTACCAGTGGTACGCTGATGTTTGCCTCTGCTGAGATCAGCAAGACCTTTACCATCCCTCTGCTCGATGACAACGCATTGGAGGGGAACGAGACTGTCACTCTGACGCTGGGAAATGTGAAAGGTGGCGCAACGTTTGCCGCCATGTCTTCCGCAGTGTTGACCATTCTGGAAAATGATCAAGCCCCGGACAACAACGGGGACAGGCCACCGGACGCTGAGGGATTTGCGCCCGGTCTCGACTCGAATGATCCGGCTGGTGACACCGACATCAAGGGTGGCGGTGATATCGTGGATATCGGTAGCGCCCTCAACAACCCGCTCGACAGCGATGTCGACACCGCCGCCACTGCCAGCGAACTCCCGCGCGGTGGCGGTGGCGGCTGTGCCTTGTCTACATCATCGATACATCGGGATCCGACATTTCTGCTGTTCCTCTTGGTGTCGCTGGGCTCCCTGCTACGCCACCGGTTTGCTGCTATCCGCTGCAAGTATGTCGGATTTCTTAAGCTTGTCGATAAACCCTGCGAATTATCCTGAAAGAAATCAGCAACAACCCACCTAATATCTTGTTTGGTTTTTGCTCGTCCATTGGCGAGGGTTCAAATATCCAAATAGGGGCGGTTTCCTGAGTGCGATTCAGAATAATCATCTTTGGCCAAGACACCGTTTGTATTCCGCTTTTCAGGTCTTTCTTGTAAACAAGTTGTAAGGTTTACCAGAATATTGTCGGCATATCTTACAAAAAATGTTGGTGTTTCTTTGTGCGTTTTTCGCTAACTCGTTCTGCTATTGAGGTTTGTTGTTTCTGGTACAGAGATTGCTTATAAATACCCAACCAACTATTGATCATTGTCAAAGTTTGGGAACGTAATCCCGGCACTTTTGTGAAAGTACTGTAGGGACGTAGGATGTTTATCGAAAATAATTAATGCAGTTATATTTTATTTAACCAACGTTGTTTGGAGGAATCAAACATGAACTTAGTAAAAACGGCTATTGCCGGTATCGGCTTAGCACTTGCGATGTCCACGTCACAAGCGGGCACGGTCTTCCTGGACCCGGTTTCGCAAACTTTTGTACAGGGGGACGTTGGTGCGGGTATAACAGTCGATCTCAAGATTGACTTCGCAGATCTATTGCCAGACGGTTCGGTCGGTGGGGGAGTAAATATCGCTGTTGGGGCACCCGCCAGCTTTGTTTCGTTTGCTCCTTCAGCGTACTTCAATTCCCTGGACCCGTTCTTCTCGGGGTTTGGAACAGCCAACGCGGATGCTGGAACCGATTTTGAAGTCCATTTCGGCAACTTTCCCAGTCTACCCGGTTTGGATACGATACAAACCTTAGGCACGTTTACTGTGGATCTTGATACAGCCAACGTGGCAACAGCCAACTTGGATCTCTCCGTTAACACGTTTTGGGGATTCCCGTCTGTTACCCAGGGGCTTGCTACTTTAGAGAATGCTACTCTGGACGTGACCGCTGTACCGATTCCGGCCGCTGTATGGCTGTTCGGATCCGGTCTTCTCGGACTGGTCGGTGTCGCCAGGAGAAAGAAACAACACGCTTGAGTCGAGGAGCTTAGCGTGGACCGGTCCGCCGTGTCCGCGCGACATTCTGATAACGCCCAGCACGTCATAGCGTGTTGGGCGTTTTATTTTTTGAGTGATGACCACGCACTTGCTCCGCACTGGGCATAACCTGCAAATATTTCACCAAGCCGGCAGCGGGCGTGTACAAACCTGTCAGCAAGCATCATGACATACGCTTGTTCCTGCAACATCTCAGTAGCCCCGGTCTAAACTGCCATATCTGTCATGCCTTTCTGTCATCTGTCATGCCAACATGGCAGCCATGGCAGAGATTCCCTCATAAGCTCATCCAAAATAAATCATGTTAACAGAGAGTTACCAACCAAGACGTTTTGGCCTGGGAAATGCAGGTAATTGTACGTATAAACCTGCGTATATATCGAATGACATGTAGAGCAGGAGGCGCATCACCAAGCTGAATGCCTGCACGCCTAACCGGATGTGTAGCGTAAGTTTGGGGAGTCAGAGAGCAGGAAGGTTTCCAGTTTCTCAACCAGAACGAAAAAAAACTACCTGGTTTCTGAGCCGAGCGGGGGTGCGGTTCAGGAACCAAGTGTTCTACACCGAGGAGAGGATAATGATTTCAAGCCCACTTTTGAAGTGTATCAACGGCAGCTTGGCTGTGCCGAGATTGGCTCTGACAGTCGTCGGGATGGTGCTGGCACTGACCGGTACGCAAGCTTTCGCCGTTGACACCGACGCCGATGGCGTCGAGGACAATCTGGACAATTGTATCAATGCGCCCAACGGTCCGCTGATCCCGGATGCCGGCGGCAAAGTTCAGTATGATACCGATAGCGACGGCTATGGTAATCTCTGTGACGGGGATTTCGACGGCCTCGGCATTGTGAATTTTGATGACCTTGACATATTCAAGGTCGCCTTCGGCGCCATTCCCGGTGTTCATGATGAGGATCTCGATGGTAACGAACTGGTAAACTTCAACGATCTTGATCTTTTCAAGGGGCTGTTCGGGCTTGAGCCGGGACCCTCCTGCATCGATCTTCCCGGCGGCTGTGCTCCTGTTTCCGAAAATCCCACCGCCCGCGGCGACTCCTACGCCACGCCGCAGGGTGACACGCTGACTGTGGTAGCGAACCGTCTGTCGGGAGTGCTGTACAACGACTTCGACCCGCAGGATGACCCGCTGACCGCCGTCAATCTCAACACCACCGGCACCCTGGGTACTGTGACGCTTAATCCGAATGGCTTGGGCGGGTTCACGTACATACCGCCCGCCGTTACGGCGACCGGGCCGCAGACCATTGACGACACCTTCACCTATCAGGCTTCGGACGGCACCAATCTTTCCGACGTGGCCACCGTCAACGTCCGGGTCGTGCCCAAGCAGACCGACTTCAAATTTATGATGAACTATGAGCTGGGCATGCACTGCACCGGCTTCGAGTTCGCCTACTGCTGCGTGTTGCCGGTGTACAATTCCATCGTCGCGCAAGTGGTGAAGCCCGAGCCCGCAAGCGGGAATATCCAGAGTGCTGACGACATGGCGAAGCTGCTGCTGGCCGATCCCAATCTCGGCCGCAACCTCGACGTGCTGGGCCGCGAAACCGTGCTGCGTGATCCGACACTGGTAGGTCCCCCCGGCAACGGCGCTTTCCCGAAATACGTGGTGAAGTACTGGCATGAAGCTCAGTCACGCAACGACGGACAGGGCAAGCCTCAGGTTGGTAACCCTGCGCTGCAGGCTACTTTACCGGGCTATCTCGACTCGCGGACACTGATCAGCGACGTTGAAGGCAACAGCCTGCTGTCCTGGAACACCCGGGCGGATGCCGCAGATCGGAATGCCGATGGCAGCCTGGTGCTTGGCGGTTCAGAGTGCACCAATCCCGCGGATGCAACAACGCCACCGTTTACGACCTGTGCTGCCATCAGCGTCGTGCAGGGCGATGGCGACTACGGCACTCTCGGTGAGACCTTCGGTGTGCCGGTCGACAACTACCAGAATGCTATCTGGAACCATTTATATATCTATGCAGATACCGAGGGCACGCGCCTGTGCGTCAACGACACCACCGTGCAGTGTCACGACGATGCCGACTGTACCGCGGTCGGGGGTGTTTGTGGAGACAGCACCGAGGCCAACAAGGTGCGCCTCGGCCTGGATGTAGACTACCCGACCAACTTCGGCCCGGCTGGACACCCCATGGGACCGGTGTCGGGCGGCGCGTACGATAACAATCGTGCGGTGCTGACCTTCTCCGAAGACACCGGGACGGTGGTCTATACGCAGATGAAGCTGGTGGAGAACCTGCCCATCACCCTGACCTCGCCGCGGATGTGGGAGGCACTGGGCCTGCCGCTGACGCCGTTCGAGGATACGCTGGGCTTCTTCGCCAACCCGGGTCTGGTGGATGAGGATTCCATCCGTCCCTACGTACAGATGACCGCACAGCTGCACGATGCCATCTGTGCCGCCGACGGCAGCTGTGTGGCGGGTCCCGCGGTGATCGACAGCACGGGCCAGCCGGTGCAGGGCTTCGGCGATGCGCCCATCGACATTCCCAACTGCGAGCGTTGCCACTCGGCGTTTGATGCCCCCAACAGCCCCAATGTAACCGGCGAACCGGAGGCCGAGCTGGTGCAGTTGGAGATCGACTTCTGGAAGGCCTACTATGACATCGATGTCGGGGCCGGCGATGCCGACTGGTACGCCCGCCTCAAGGGGGCGGCGATCAGCATCCTTGCTGTGCACGATGCCGACCACAATACGCAGTTCCTGGCCAACTTCCCGGCAGTCTCACCTGTTGTTCAAGCCGGTACGCCGTTCGATCCAACGACCCAGCTGGGCGGGCTGTGGGACCCTGACGATGGGACGGTGAATGCGATCTTCCCGGGAGCACCGGCGAACTGCCTGGTGAACAAGGCGCCCACGGGCCCCACCTGTTCGCAGCACGCTGATTGTGGTGCCGGTACCGACGGAGTCTGCGACCTGCCACAGAACACCCGTATCGGGCACGACAGCGTACTCTGCCATAAATGCCACGCGGATAACGTCATCGCCGTGGTCAAATCGGCCGACTGCGGTCCGAACGGTACTTCAACCGACGCGAATGGTGTCGTGACATCCTGTGCCGGTGAGCTGATACCAGCACTGAGCCAGTCTCTGCACCATAATCACCGCAGTGTTTCCGAGGGTGGTCCGATCCTCTTCAATGATGGTCTGGGCCGTGACGGCAGCTGCCAGGGCTGCCACCCGGCGCACCGTTCGGACGGCGTGATGGACGGCTACCCCATCACTCTCGATGGCGATAACATCGCCTATTCGGATGTCTACGATGACACCAAGGACAACCGCCTGGCGCAGGGCGGCTGTTTCGTGGGCCGTGATGTGCACTCCAACCCCATGAAGGACAATGATGCGACCACACCGAACCACATGAACGTCGTGGGCCAGTATCTGCGCGACAACATTGTCGAGGACTCGGGCGAGTTCCGCGGCATCTGGTGCACCAACTGCCACACCCAGATAGGCCAGGAGATGTGGAAGAAAGAGAATGTGGCGGATCTCATCAACGGGCGTGGTGCCTGCGCGGGTGACGGGGTGACAGGGCTGGGTCCCGATACCTTCTGTAGCGTGAATGCGGACTGCGACACGGCGCCTGGCAACGGCGTCTGTGCCCTCAACAATGTCCGCGCCGCGGCCACTATGCAGGACCTTGCGAATATACTTTTGCCTGGGGTCGCTGATGAGGCCGCACTGGCACAACTGGAGTCGTGGCTCGACCCCAAGGATCCGGGTATCGATGACGATTTGCCGCTGAGTGGTCCTGGTACCCGGACAAATGATGATACCTATGCCATCTGGCGGCCGGACGCCGGGCTGTGTAACTACGTCGCCGAATGGATCGCCGGCGGGTTTACGCTGGACCAGATTTCACCGGAGTATGACGGTGCGGTGGCGCTGGTCGAGGTGGCGGTGCCGGCCATGGGCGGTGTTGCCGCGAACTGCCAGACCGGTGGCGCCCTGGGCGGGGCGACGCCAGTAGCCTTGTGTGACGGTGCCCCGGGTATCCCGGCGGGTGGCTTCTTCCTCTGCGGCTCCACCGATGCAGACGGTGATTTCACGGCGGCGCTCACCGCCCCGCCAGGCGACTCGCCGTTCTGCACCACGCAGGACTGCAAGACCCGCGCGGATGCAACGCTGGCGGCTAATCCGGGCCACGTGACGGCGCAGATACCCTTCTCGAGTTCGACCATCACCACCGCGTCCGATGGCCGCGACCACTGGCTGGCTCCGGGTGAGCCCCACTGTGCAGACTGCCATGCGGCGCCCTACACGGAGCAGAGCGGCAATATCAACGCCTTTGCGCCGTTCAATTACCCGCGCAAGGCCTCGCTGATGCGCTACTCGCGTGGTCACCAGGATGTCACCTGCCAGGGTTGTCACGAGTCGATTCACGGCCTGTACCCGGTCACGCCGACCATCGACACCACCAGCTACGCGCAGGCGGCGGCGCTCAATCACGACGGCACGCACGGGCCGTTGAAGTGCGGCACCTGCCACCAAGTCGATGCGTCCGGCATCCCGACGCTGGTGTGCGGCCCCGGCGACAACACGGGTAAATGCGATGGCGGACCCGGCATCCAGTACGCCGGTGCACCCATTGAGGGCGATTTCGACGCCGCTGTCTCCTGGGCCCATACCTTTACGGATGAGGCCAGTCCGCTGGCAGATGGTGGGCTCTGCACCAACTGTCATGTTGGTACCGGGAAATATTCTCGTGACAATGTGCTGCCGACAAACGGCGACTGGCTGGAGCACTCCCAGGCTGGCCGGGTGACCAGGACTCTCATGGATAAGACGGAGACCGAGTTGACCGGCGGCGTGTTCACTGTAGCGGATGGTGTCTGCACCGGCTGCCACAACAACGACAGGCTCAACCTGGTCAGTTGCAACGGGCAGGCAGGTCAGCGATGGAGGCAGCACCTGACCTTTGGGCGTGTTGCCCAGTCTGTCTGGGAGGATGTGACCGCAGCGGAAGCCGCAGGACAGCCGGCAGCGGACGGTACGCTCTGTGGCTGGTAGCGGAGGAGATGTTCCCCGGGCTGGAAGACTGAGTTGACAGTCCGGGCAAGGCTAATGGAGGGGAGGTCCTGCTTCCCCTCCATTTTTTCTGCCTTGCGGCACCAATGCGTATTTTGTAAGAGGACAGATTACATGAAGAGTATTAAGAAGTTGTTCACAATCTATCTGCTCATCGTCTGGAGCCTTCCGAGTCTGGCGGTGATCGCCGGGCCGGATGAAGAGGCACCCAAATTCGGCAATGATGTTGTCGCCAGCGTCGGCGATCAGCCCATCACCTTCAGTGAGCTCAACATCATGCTCAACAGCTCCGCCATCGTGGGCCTGTCGATACCGGAGCTGGGTTCCCCGCAGCGTGACCAGGTGCGCCTGACGCTGCTCGACAAGGCCATCAGCGCCAACCTGATTTATCTGGACGCGGTGAAAAAAGGCGTCGACAAGGACCCGGCCTATCAGCAGGATCTGCGACGCTTCTCCGACAGTATGCTCGCCCTGGCGTACAAGCGGCGTTATCTCAGCGGTGACTTCACGGTGACGGATGATGAAGTGAAGGATTATTTTGACAATAATATCGCGCCGGACACGGAATTCACCGATGAGGTCAGGCAAGCCATTTCCGCAAAGATCCGCAAGCAGAAAGGCGCATTGGGTATAACCAGCGCGCGTCAGCAATTGCGTGAGGGTGTCAAGGTCGATATCAACGTCACAGAACTGGACCCCGCAGACGACGCGGTGCGCGACGATATGGAAACAGTGGCGGAACTGGACGGCGAGGCGATACTCTGGGGTGAGGTGAAGGGAAACCTGACGCGCCCGGTCAACGCGGTATCCGTTGAGCGCCGCATCAGCGCACTGGAAAAGATGGTGGACACCCGGATCATGACCCAGAAAGGCCGGGCGGCCGGACTGGTCAATGACCCCGCTTACCTCGGCCCTTACAACCAGTTCAGGAAGGTACGGCTCATCAACCTCCACCGCGCCAATCTGGTCGAAGAGTTTGCGCCCGGTGACGAAGAGATCAAGGCCTTCTATGAGGAGAACCGGGAGCGGATCATGATCAGGCAGCGGCGCAAGGTGCAGATCGTGGTACTGAAGAGCAAAGAGGATGCCGAGGCGGTCAAAGAGATGATCGAGGCCGGCACCCTCACCCTGTATCAGGCCGCGGCGGAGCATTCCATCCTGCCGGGTTCCAAGAAGACCCTCGGCGAGATCGGCTGGGTCACGCAAGGCACGGGTTTTCCTGAGTTGGACGCGCTGACCTTCTCGCTCGCGCCCAACGAGCTCGGCGGGCCGGTGGAAACGCCGAATGGCTGGCACCTGGTCAAGGTGCAGGACATGGATGAGGCCGTCTATGCCGACATCGATGATCAACGCACCCGGCACATGACACGGCGGATGATGATCAAGGAGCAGCTCAACGCCTATGCGGTGGGCCTGAGAGAAGATGCCTTCCCTGTCAAGGTCTATAAAGACAAGCTGAGCTACCACATGCAGAAAGAAGTCGACTGGTACAAGATCAAGTCCGAGACCGGCGCCCAGCCAGCGGAGAAGATCTACGAGGAGATCGACAAGCTGAGGGGTATAAAAACACCATGAGCGATAAAATAAGCTCGACTTCCCTGTTGCTGACTGAGCAGTAACGTATTGATTAAGTAGGGCCAAGAGAGAGACAAGTCCCTCCGACAAGCACACGACCCTGATTATGCGGGGTGTGCCCTCAGCATGTGATCCCGCATGCCTTGGGGGCACCCTGGATACCCCTTTAACTTTTAAATTCCTTTTAGACCCACAAGATACACCTCCGAAGCACACAGAAAAAAAGTAATTGCAATCATTATTATTGCCTGTGGTTCCGTGGCAAATGACACCTTGCGCTTAATTTTTTAGAGAGGCTTCTTGCTTGAACATTCCAGTGCTTTAGAAATGGCGCGGATGGTCGCGTAGAATGGTTAAGTGGCCGCTATGCCTGCCGATACCCCCGTTACCTCAAAAAGGAACAATATCAATGAGATTCAGAAGCAATGCACGTTTCGGCCCGATCCATAAGGCGCTGTCGTGGGGGGTTGGTGCCACGTTCGCACTGGCTCTCGCGGCGACTGTCGTTGTGCTCGGCTGTAGCGAACAGGGCAGCGACGCTGCGGCGAGCGATGATCATGCCGCCGAGCACGAGCACCCTGCGGGGCATACCTTGCCTGCTGCTGAGCCGAATGCCGGCGATAGTCTGGACAGCATCTCGGGCGAGGCCGATCCACACGCCCATCACCGGCAGATGCTGGAGAGCAAGACCTACAGCCGTTCGCTGCACGACTACCAGCTGCCCGATCTGGAGGTCGTGAACATGGCGGGTGAGAAGACCCGTCTGCTCGACGAGCTCAATCCTGGCAATCCGGTGATGGTCAACTTCATTTTTACCACCTGCACCACCATCTGTCCGGTGATGATCGCCACCTTCGCCCAGGTGCAGTCGGAGCTGGGGGCAGAGAGCGATGAGGTGCGCATGATCTCCTTCTCCATCGATCCGGAGCACGATACCCCGGAGCGTCTGCGTGAGTACGCCGGGCGGTTCAACGCCGGACCTCAGTGGCAGTTCCTCACCGGCAGCCTGGCGAACAGCGTGGCGATTCAGAGGGCGTTCGATGTCTACCGGGGTAACAAGATGAATCACGAGCCGACCTACCTGATGAAAGGGGCGGAGGGCAATACCTGGGTTCGGATCGACGGACTCGCCAGTGCGGCGGATATCGTAACGGAATACCATCGCCTGGTCGGGCAGTAGCGGGGGGGGGGCGGGTAATGACGATTATCGGTCATTGTGCGCGGGTTACGGCGATGCTTGTCGGTGCTATGTTCGCGTTTTCTCAGTCCATTTCTTCCACCGCGCAGGATCAGCCCCCGGCCGCGGATGAGACGCCCGACCCGCAGAGCGTTTCACTCGGTAAAAAAATGTACATGGAGGGTGTGCTTCCCTCGGGCGAGATTATGACGGGGACCGTCTACGGCAACATCACTCTCACCGGAGAACAGGTTGTCTGCGGTGCCTGCCACCGGCGCAGCGGGATGGGGTCGAGCGAGGGGCAGGATGTGGTGCCCGCGGTCACCGGCGATATCCTCTACCAGCCCTTGAGTTTGCCAACGAGCAAACCGCCGCTGCCGCCGGAGCGGCGGCCGGCCTACAGCGACGAAACGCTGAAGCGGGCGATTCGGGACGGCGTCGGTGCGGATGGTGAGGCGTTCAGCCCGCTTATGCCCCGCTACCCTATGTCCGATGCGGAGCTGGATAGCCTGGTTGCGTTTCTCAAGACCCTCACTACGGATCCTGATCCCGGCGTTACCGAGAAGCAGATCCACTTTGCCACCGTCATCGCCGACTCTGTGGAACAGGAGCAACGCAAGGCCCTGGTGGATGTCCTGAATACGTTTGTTGAACAGAAGAATGTCGAGACCCGTAACGAGAGCCAGCGTGCGGAACATGCCCCATGGCACAAAGAGTGGGTCTTTGGACCCTATCGCAAGTGGGTGTTACATGTATGGGAGTTGCAGGGCCCGCAAGAGTCCTGGCCGGAACAGTTGGAAGCTCAATACCGGGCCCAACCGGTTTTTGCGCTAGTGAGTGGACTTGTGCCGGGGAGCTGGCAACCGGTTCACGATTTCTGTGAGGGTTTCGAAATTCCCTGTTTGTTCCCGATAACCGACCTGCCGGTGATAGATGAACAGGACTTTTATAGCGTCTACTTCTCCAAGGGCATGACTGTGGAGGGGGAGGCCATTGCGCAGAATCTGTTCGATGACGGGCTCACGAATACCCGGGTGATTCAGGTCTACCGCGCCGGCGACGCCAGGGGGGCAGTCGCCGCGGCGGCGCTGGAACGCATGTTGGAGGCAAGAGGCGGACAGGTAGAAGACTTTGCGCTGACCGATCTTGATGACGAATCGGTGAACGACTTCTGGTCTTCGGTTACTGACAAGGGGCGCGGTGCGGCGATGATCCTGTGGTTGGGCGAGGCTGACACCCAGGCTTTCTGGCAACGCCTGGGGGGCGACGCTGCTGCTGCGCGGATCTATTTGTCAACCACCCTCTACGGCACTGACCCGAACCAGATTTCCGCCGGCGTGCGGCAGCAGTTGCGCTTCGTGCACCCCTACGAAATGCCGGGCAAGTTGAATCGGCTGCTGTTGCGATCAACGGGCTGGCTACGCTCCAGGCGGATCTATGCGCCAGGGGAAAAGCAGGTGCAGGCTAACGCTTATTTTGCGCTGAAGATGGCCGGGGGCGCACTGAAGGGTATCCAAGGTTATTTCGACCGGGAGTTCCTGCTCGAGGGCATCGAACACATGGTGGATAATGCCAACTATACCTCCGTGTATCCGCGTATCAGCCTCGCACCCGAGCAGCGCTTTGTGTCCAAAGGCTGTTACATTGCCAGGTTGTCAGAGGATGGTAGCCTGGTCGCCGTCACGGACTGGCTTATCCCCGGCTCGAACTAGGGCCTGTAAACAGGCCCTATAGTTGCCAAGCGATCGAAAATAAATCTACACTGCAGGGGTAAGTTTTCCCGAGCGGATTCTTTAATGGCGTCGATTATCTACGATGCGCTGGCCAGCGCGGATATCAACAGTTTGTTGAGAGAGGCGGCGGAGATCGTTGCAGACATGCTTTCGGCGGATCATGTCCTGGTGCTGGAACTCGGCGCCATTGCCAGCCAATCGTGCTTTTGCTCGAGTATCGGTTGGGATCAGTCCACTGCGCTGCGACTTGGCAAGCAGTTGCTTGATCGAGCGCGGCAGTCCGAATCCACCGATCTGGAAGAATTCATAGTCGGCGAAAGCCCTCGGCAAGGTGGAATTTACAGACCCTCTCCGTCATTCCTGCAGGAGCACGGCGTGAGTGCCGGCCTGTTCGCCACCGGACCCTGCGGTGAAGGTAGTCTGGCGCTGTTTGCCGGGCATGCGAGTCCGGTTGCGCTATGCGGGAAGTCGGATGCGCGTTCCCTGCGCGCCATCGTGACGGTGTTGAGTCTGGCTGTCAGACGGGCCAGCACGGAGTTGGCGCATATCGCCAATCTGCAACAGGTGGTCCAGGCAAAGCACCAGTGGGAGACCACGCTGGATGCCTTGCCGCAACTGGTATGCCTGATCGATGAGCGCGGACTTGTGATAAGGGCCAACCGGACACTGGAGAGGTGGCGGCTGGGCGAGGTCAGATCGATCAGGGGGGCGCGCGTTCACGACATGCTGCATCCGGGCTGCACGGACTCGGGTTGCGATTTAAGCGTGCAGTGGCAGCGCATGTCGCAACAGCTCGTTGACACACAGTTCGCGGAATGCGCGCTTCACGATCTTCTGCCGGGATTTGATCTTCATCTTTCGCTGTGCAAAGTCAACGATTCGCGCTACGGGGACGGCGCGGCAGAACAGGGTTACGCATTCCTTTTGATCGAAGACATCAGTCAGCAGAAACGGCAGGAACGTCTGCTGGTGGATTACAACCAGGAGCTGGAAAAGCAGCTGCAGGCACAATCGGCACAGCTCAAGGCGGCCAATACCCGCTTAGAGGACGAGATCCGGGAGCATCTGCAGGACAAGGTGATCCTGAGGGAATCAGAGAAAAGGTATGCCTGCTTCGTCGAGAATACGTTGACAGGAATTTACGCTATAAAAAACAATCGGGTCGTCTTCTACAATAATCGATTTGCGGAAATTTTTGGC
>Ga0316193_10001390_pt1 | contig 16235 bp, 20 predicted proteins | sample MerIslsedime2_MG_FD_207735 | JGI IMG/M metagenome (GOLD analysis project Ga0316193, IMG submission 207735) | Coastal sediment microbial communities from Maine, United States - Merrow Island sediment 2 | ecosystem: Environmental > Aquatic > Marine > Coastal > Sediment | place: USA: Maine...
GCGAGACACCGCGCCGGAAGCATCGTGTCTGTTGATCGGTCCGTCAGACCGCCCCATGCAAGTAGAGGAGCGGGTCTTCGAACACCGCTCGAGAACCGCGAGCTTGATAGAGGTTCAACATCGCGTTGCGCTCGAGCAGGGCTGCGGTTTCTTCGACCTGGTGGCGTTTCAAGGTGGAGCGCTCTCGATGGTGCAGTGGGCTGCGAACGACCCGGCGTACGCATCGCAAGACCACATCCACTACACCCGGGTCGGCTATCAACGCTTGGGGGAGGTCTTGCTCTCGGCCTTGCTCGAAGGGATGCCCGCGTCGGATGAGTCCGAGCCCGCGTCAGGCGCGCTTGCGGGCGAGGAAGTCGCTGACGCTGGCGCAGAAGAAGACTCGCCGGAGAGGTAGTCCGCAAAGCCCGCAAGGAGGGCTTTGTAGAACATGTTGCCGATGATCTCGTAGCCTGCCGGCGTTGCGTGCCGGAAGTCGCCCATCGCGAGCCTTGGACGCGCATGGTACCAGCGTCGCATCGCGTCTTCGCCGCCCATCGCCTGCCAGGTGTCGTAGAAGGCGCAGCCGGAGTCGAATGCCGCCCGCCGTTGCGCCGCTACGATGAGAGGAATCGTCGGCAGGGTGCGAATGCGCCCACGCGTGCGTCGCGCCTGGTCGAGGGGGGCGAACACCAGGCAAGCCAGGTCCTCACGTCCCTGCCGCATTCTGCGTAAGACTTTCATGTAGTCCTCGTAGAACATCTCCTCGGTGCGGTCGTCGCTCGCTTCATTTCCGCCGAAGCCAAGTACGATCAGGTTGGTGCCTCGCAGCTGCAGCTGCCGCCGGATGTGAGCTTCGTCGAAGTTGAGCAATCGATTGGCGCGCGCGCCAACCAGTCCGAGGGAGTCGTACACCACGCCAGGTCCTTCGCGCTCGACTGCCACGCCGTAGAAGGTCACCGGGCCGCCCCTGTGGTAGCGCAGCTCGATGGAATGCGCCCCGTCCGGAACTTCGATCGAATGGACGCCATCCCCGACGGCCTCAGCCTCGGTCGACACGATTTTACGGTCCTGCTTGTCGACCCGCACGGAGAACTTCCCGCCTCGCGGCCGTTGCTCGAAGTAGATGTCGAAGCGCGATGCTCGCGTTCCGACGGCTCCCCGCTTGGCCGTGCCGATTCGAGCCCAGGAGCCGCGCATGGCTCTCGACTGCACTCCGCCGTAGCCATAGCGGCCATCTCGATCCTGACGTCGAACGACTTCACGAAGCTCCCAGGAGTCGGGATTCGATGACTGTTGTACCCCGCGGTGCTTGTACGGGATATATCCCTTGGCGGCGAGGACGAAGCCATGACCTGCGTCCCCGAATCGTGCCTGGAGATTCTCGCGCAAGGTCGAGGTGATCAGATCGGTTGCAATGCTCGAGTCCCCGTAGTGCCCGACCCGCGTAATCGCGTCCTCGTCCAGCCGCGCCGTCTTTTCGAGGGCCTCGTAAAATGCGCGCATGCCCCGACCAGAGGGGTCTTCGATTCGGATCGAGATGCCATCGTACTCGGCCGGGTCGACTCCGGGACCGCCGTCGGTCTCGTTCGGGGGGGCGATGATCGGCTTGCTGCCGAGGTTGGCCGCCACGGTCGCGCCCACGGCTTCGGCAAGGCGCTCGTTGCCCGCCTCCGTGCTGGTCGTGGGCCGGTAAGAGCCCCCGTGACCGGCGAAGGCAGGAATCTCACTCCATCGCTTGAAGAGCCGCACGATGGGGAAGTCCTCCTCGCCAGGGATCCAAGGCCGTAAGCCTTCCATCGGCGGAACCACGTAGGTCAACATGCACGCGGCGAACATGAACAGAACCACCGTGATCAGGTGTTGCAGGGGCGTGAGCTGTTCGTGGATTCGTTTGAGCATCAGAACTGGAAGTAGATGTAAGGAACGACTTCGCTCGTCGCGACGACGCTCAGGACGAAGCCCACGACGGCGAGCGCGATGCCCTGGGCTGGTGCGGGCATGGCCTTGAAGTTCAGCTCGATCGATTCGAACCAGCGTTTCGGCGTGTAGTGGGCGGCGAAGGTCAGGACTAGCATCGCCCAGACACCGAGCGAAATCTGTGCGACCGAGAAGGTGCCGGAGCCCAGCCGCGCCGTCACGTCGGCGGCGTTCTGGAGGCTGGTCGCTCGGAAAAGGATTCGCGAAAAGACCACGAATTGGAGCGCCCAGAACACTTTGAATGCGTGCAGTTGCCAGCCATCGACCGTGTCACGGCTTCGGCCCGATCGCCTGTAGAAGAAGCGATGAGTCACCATCGCCATCGACTGCAGGAGCGCGTAGACGACGAAGGTCCAGGACGCCCCATGCCAGATGCCGATGAGGAACATGGTGAGCCAGAGGTTCCAGTATGCGCGGACGGGGCCGGTGTGAGAGCCGCCAAGCGGAAAGTACAGGTAGTCGCGGAGCCAGGTCGAAAGGGTCATGTGCCAGCGGCGCCAAAACTCTGCGGGGCTCGAGGACTGATACGGCCGATCGAAGTTCCTCGGAAGCTCGAGGCCCATGAGCTTAGCCGAGCCGCGCGCGACATCGGTGTAGCCGGAGAAGTCGCAGTAAATCTGCATGGTGAAGCCGTAGAGCGCGATGACGACCTCGGCCCCCGTGTAGAGCTCCGGTTGATCGAACACACGGTCGACGAGGTTCACCGAAAGGTAGTCGGCGATGGCCACCTTCTTCACCATCCCCGTCGCGATGAGGAAGAGACCCTGAGTGACCTGCTCGTCGCGCAGTGTGATCTTGCGCTGAAGCTGCGGGAGCAGCTCAGAGGCGCGGACGATGGGACCGGCGACGAGCTGCGGGAAGTACGTGACGAAGAAGGCGAACTGAAAGAAGTTGCGGGTCGGCTCGAGCTTGCGCCGGTAGATGTCGATCGTGTAGCTGAGTGTCTGGAACGTATAGAAGGAGATGCCGACCGGCAGGAGGACGTCGAGGAAAGGCGGATTTCGAATCTCGATGCCGAAAAAGAGCCCCAGCACGTCGGCCGTCGCCTGGGAGGCGAAGTTGAAATACTTGAAGACCCCGAGCAGCCCGAGGTTCGAGACCAGGCTGACGATCAGCCAGCGCTTGCGGGTCTTCTCTCGGTCGCTGGCGTGGATTCGGAGGCCGACGACATAGTCGATGAGCGTCGAGCCGAGGATCAGGACGATGTAGGCCGGGTGCCATGCCATGTAGAACAGGCAGGACAGCACGAAGATGAAGATGATCCGCGCCTGGGCATGGCGAGCCAGTAGCCAGAAACCCGCGACGGCAATGCCCAGGAACAGAATGTAGTCGAGGCTGTTGAAGAGCACTGGTTCCCTTACCCAGCGTGAGTGCGCCCGGTTCTAGCTGCAGGCGGCCCTGCACGCTAGCTGCTTGACGGGGGTCCCAGTTAGACCAAGCATCTGCGGCCGGAGGTTTCGATGAAGATTGAAGGTTCAGTAGCGTTGGTGACGGGCGGAGCTTCTGGCTTGGGCGAGGCGACGGTGCGCAAGCTGGTGAGCGAGGGGGGCCGCGTGGTCATCGTCGACCTCAATGCAGATCGCGGGAAAAAGCTGGCCGCAGAGCTCGGTGACCTGGCCGCCTATGTGCAGGCCGACGTGAGCAATGCGGACGAAGTTCAAGCCGCAGTCGAGCGGGCCACAGCTATGGGGACGCTCCGAGCTGCGATCAACTGTGCGGGCATCGGATTCGGCATGCGGACCATCGGCAAGGACGGCACTCCTCACGATCTTGGCGTCTTCCAGAAAGTGATCTCCGTCAATCTCATCGGAACGTTCAACCTCCTCCGCCTCGCGGCCTCGGCCATGGCCAAAAACGAGCCGGAAGACGGCGAGCGAGGCGTCGTGATCAATACCGCCTCGGTCGCCGCGTTCGACGGCCAGATCGGGCAGGTCGCTTACTCGGCTTCGAAGGGAGGCATCGTGGGCATGACCCTCCCGGCAGCGCGCGACCTTTCCAAGGCGAAGATTCGCGTCGTCACGATTGCGCCGGGCACCTTCGACACGCCCTTGCTCGCCTCGCTCCCCGACGAGATGCGGGCAGCCCTGGCTGCCACGATCCCGCACCCGAGCCGGCTCGGCCGCCCCGAGGAATTCGCTGCGCTCGCCTGCCACATCGTCGAGAACAGCTACCTCAATGGCGAGGTCATTCGGCTCGATGGCTCCATTCGCATGGCGCCGCGCTAACTTGCCGCGTCGCGAGACAGTCTTAGAGTCGGGCCGTGGGTGACGGCGCGCAGGTACGGAGGCACGCCCTGGGCGTTCCTCCCGTGCGTCGGCGCCGGATCTTGGGTCTCGCCCTTCCGATCATTGGCGGGATGCTCTCGCAGAACGTGCTCAACCTGGTCGACACAGCGATGGTGGGCACCCTTGGTGACGCTGCGCTCGCGGGCGTCGGTCTAGGTGGCTTTGCGAACTTCCTCTTCTCCGCGTTCATCTTGGGCCTTTCTGCGGGTGTTCAGGCGATGGCGGCGCGTCGCGTCGGGGAAGGGCGCCTCGGTGAGACCGCCATCCCGCTCAACGGGGGTTTGCTGCTCGCGCTACTCATCGCCGTGCCCTGGTCGTCGGCCCTGATCGCGTTGGCGCCAGACTATTTCCCGGTCCTCACGAGCGATGCGGCGGTCGTCGAGCAAGGCGTGCCCTATCTCCGAGCCCGCCTCTTCGCGATGTTTGCCATGGGAATGAACTTCGCCTTCCGTGGGTATTGGAATGCCGTCGACAAGTCGATCCTCTACATGCGGACGCTGATCTCGATGCACGTCCTCAACATCTTCCTCAACTGGGTGTTGATTTTCGGGAATCTCGGGGCACCCGAGCTCGGTGCGATGGGCGCCGGGGTGGCCTCGGCCATTGCGACCGTGTTCGGAACGGCTTCCTATTTTGTGCTCGGTCGCGGCTATGCGCGCGACGCTGGCTTTCTTCACGGGCTTCCCAGTCGCGAAACCATGAAGACGATCATTCGTCTGGCCGCGCCAGCCGGCCTTCAACAGTTCTTCTTTGCAGCCGGCATGACGGTGTTCCTCATGTTCGTGGCCCGAATGGGGACTCCGGAGCTGGCGGCGACCAAAGTGATCATCGACCTGATGCTCGTCGCGATCTTGCCCGGGATTGGCTTTGGTTTGGCGGCTGCCTCGCTTGCCGGTCAGGCGCTTGGACGAGGCCATCCCGATGACGCCAAGCTCTGGGGATGGGACGTGACGAAAATCGCCGTCGTCGTCGTCGCTGCCCTCAGTGTCCCGGCCTTGCTGGTGCCAGAGTGGATCCTCAGTGGATTCATCCACGAGCCTTCGACGCTCGTGCTCGCCAAGAACCCGTTGCGCGTAGTCGCCGCCTTCCTGTCTCTCGATGCGGTAGGGATGGTTCTGATGAATGCGTTGATGGGGGCCGGCGACGTTAAGCGCGTGATGTTCTTTGCGACCAGCTATCAGTGGTTGATCTTTCTTCCGCTCGTCTACGTCCTCGGCCCTGTGATGGGGTTGGGGCTCGTGATGGTCTTCCTTGCGCAGGCGACCTACCGAGGTGTACAGGCGCTCACCTTCGCGATCATGTGGAAACGAGGTCGCTGGCAGGCGATCGAGATTCGCTAACTAGCGACCGCGCGCGCTCATCAGTCTAGGGGCTCGCCTGTAGAGCGGTCAAGCGTCATCCAGGGGGTGCCGGCGATCTCTACTTCGATGACTTCTTCAGTAACCGTGATCGCGGGCTTGCTCGTGACGTTTCCGAGCTCAGCAGCCCAGAGTTCCTTGCCCGAGCCGACCTCCTTGGCGATCACGACGCCCGGGTCGCCTGCCCGCGCCTCGTAGAGCACGCCTTCGCTCAAGACGGATGCGCTCTGCGCTTGCTGGGAGGCCCGGCGGTTCTTCTCGAACTTCGCGGCGCCAAACCAAGCGATTAGGCCGGCCCCGAGCGCAAGGGCCAACAACACGGCGACGACCTGCTTTCCTGACTTGCCTTCTTCAGACACGACTGCTTCTTAGCACGCCCCCGGTCGGTGCCTAGCGCCGCCACATTTCCCAGAGCGGCACCACAGTCATCACCAAGTAGCTGAGTAGAAGAAGCACCCCCGACACGGCGTAGCTCGCTAGCGCGCCCGCGCAGCCCTGGGCTACGAGCCATGGCGCCGCGACGTGAAGCAGGGTTGCTAACGAGCCGAGCGCGACCCATGCGACCTTGGCCTGCTTTCGGGCGCGGGAGAGCATGTACATGTGGCTGAGGATGAGCAGGTACACCGGCATCGAGAACAGATGAAAATGCGTGATCTCCAGAAGCTTCCTGCGCGGCATGGGGTCGAATGCTGCAAGGTCTTCTGCCTCTGGGGGAAGGAGCAGCGCGGGGCCGCCGTCGGGCTCCGTCTCTTCCGCTGGAGCGGCTCCGCCACCGTAGTATTCATCGGCATGGCCCAGATCGAGCCCAACCATGTCGTGTGTCAGAAAGAGCGTGAGCGCCAAGCCGAGCAGCGTGAACAGCAAGAACACCGTGTAGACGGCGCGTGCACCGAGGGGTAGGGCGCGCAGCCTGCCTGAGGGTCGAGTGAAGTCCTGCATGGCTCGAGTTACGAGGAGGTGAGGACGGTGTCGCGCAAAAGCAAGGTCGCGCGCTTCACCGCTTTGGCCATGGCGCGAGCAGAAAGTGTGGCGCCCGAAATGACGTCGATGTCGTGTCCCGGTCTAAACCCGCTGGCGGCCTCCTTACCGACGAACTGTTTGCGGAAACGCGAGGAGCGAATCCCCTCGCCGTAAGGCTCGCGATACGCGACGACCTCGACCCGTGTCACGCGGCCCGCACCATCGAAGAAGGTGGCGAAATCGATGTACTCGTGCTGACCGATCTCCCGATCAAAGAGCGCGTATCCGTCCACCTTCTCACCCGAGCGCGCGACGTAGAAGATGTACTCGCCTTTTTCGAGCTTCTGGCCGAGCTTCTGAGCGAGCTCCGCGCGGCGCTCAGCGGAAAGCTGCACGCGTCGAAAGTCGACCACCTCCGATTGATGGAACTGTTCGGAGAGAAGACCCCGGACGCTGTAATAAACCTGCGCATGGCCACTCGCCGCCAGACCGGAGCCGAGGACCGTGAGAGTGAGCATCAGGGCAGCTTTATTGAAAACGCCTTTCATCTTCGTTTTCGACGATAGGCGCAGCCAAGATTCGCTGCAAGTCGAAATTCAGCTCTAATTCTGAGGGTTTCGGCCTGTCGCGCTCCGCCCGTCGCACTCGTCTTGCCCAACCTGGGTCGAATTCGGGCCAATCCCTGAATCCTTTTGGGCGGCCGCAGGCTCTGTAGAGATGTCCCCAAGGAGCATGGCGAGCGAACGCTGGGCCCGGGGGCGACCGAAAAAGGAGTCCTGTCATGAGTGCGATTTTCCCCCGAAACGAACACGCCGCAGACCGCGTCATCCGAGTAATCATTGGGATCGGTCTCCTCTCACTGGTATGGATCGGGCCTCAGACGGCCTGGGGCTGGGTCGGGCTCGTTCCGCTTGTCACCGGCTTGGTGGGAAGCTGCCCGCTCTACAGGATATTCGGCATCTCCACATGCCCGATCGACACAAACACGACGACCTGAGCTCCGACCGCGATCTAGTTGCGCAAACCGCGGCAGGAGACCGCCGTGCGTTCGAGTATCTCGTCGAGCGTCATGCGGCGGCGGTTCTCAGGTTGGCGACCATCATTACGGATGACCCGACGAGCGCTGAAGATGCCCTACAACAAACATTTCTGTCCGCATACCGAAACGCAGCGAGCTTCAGGGCGGACGCCAGCGTTCGAACCTGGTTGCTCACCATCGCGCGCAACGCGGCCTACCGGCTTCGGACGAAGCAAGGCCGCGAAGAACTGATGGAGGAGCCTCTGATGACGCTTGGTCTCGAGGCCGGCTGGGGCAGCGACAATCCAGAGGCTCTGGCCATTGCGGCGCAGCGCAGAGACACCCTGCTGCACGCTCTGCAAGAGCTGCCTTTAGCCGATCGAGAGGTTCTAATTCTGCGGGACGTCGAAGGCCTGCGTGGACCGGAAGCGGCAGGAGTTCTCGGGATAGGCGAGCGGGCGCTCAAGAGTCGCTTGCACCGCGCGCGGCTGCGGCTTGCGGTCGTGCTGCGCGCCAGCGCGGATAGGGGTTTCAACGACGAGGAAGGAGGTCGGCCATGAAGGAACGTGACGTCGGCGGCATGCGTTGTTCCGAAGTCCTCGCAGCTCTCAGCGAGTACGTGGACGGGGAGCTGCACGAATCCGCCGTCGAAAAGATCGAGGCTCACCTACTGAGTTGCCCAAATTGCGAACGTTTCGGCCGAAATTTCGGAGCGATGGTCGTCTCGCTTCGGAGGGAGTCGGAGCAGGGGCCGGAGGCGAAGCTCGATGTGATGGCTCGCTTGCTTGAGCAATTGCGCAAGGCGAGCGCGGGGGCCTGAGGGTCGGATGCGCGTTCGACTGGCCTTGGCGATGGTCGTGATCGGCGTGCTGTCCTGGCTCTACGCCAGCGGAACCTATGCGGCGATCGACCCTGAGAAAATGCGAGCTTGGCTGCAGGACGCCGGTGCCTGGGGCGGGGTTGTGTTTGTTCTGGCTTACTGCGTTTTGCAGCCACTAGGGGTGCGAAGCGTATTCTTCTTGCTCAGCGCGCCGATGGTCTGGCAACCGTTGACTGCCTTTGTTCTGAGTTGGGCCGGCACCCTGGCCGCGTCGCTCGCTGCGTTCGGTTTCGCTCGCTTCGTCGGACGCTCCTGGGTTCAGCGGCGCCTGCCGCCTGGAATCCGTCGCTTGGACGATCGATTGGCGACGCGCGGCCTGCGGACGGTGCTGCTTCTGCGGCTCCTCTTCTACACCGCGCCGACGCTGCAGCTTGCGCTCGGCGTGTCGCGCGTCAGGGCCGGCGCCTTCTTGACCGGGACGCTTCTGGGCGTCGTCCCTTTCACCGCGCTGATGACATTGCTGGGTGCGCGAATCAATGCCTATCTCGTCGAGCATCCGATTTCCTCCTGGCCCTGGGATCGGTTTGGTCCTCTGATCACCGCTCTCCTGCTCGTGGTCCTGATCGGAGCTTTCCTTTTCATTCGGAGGTGGCAAGACAAGCTGTCGTTCGATAACCCAGCCCGCATGGAGCTCCGCTTGGAGCAAGAGTCATGAACGAATCATTCCGTTCCCTTCCGCGCCTTTCGCTTCCCTGGCTTGTCGCCCTTGGCATCCTTGTCTCAGCGCAGCCTGCATCGGCCGAGGTCTCCTGCAACCAGCGAGAGGCGCCCGGCCTCTTCGTCGATCTCTTTTCCAGTACGCGTATCTACCCGAACGCGGATGCCGCCTTGATTGGCTTCGCCACCGGCGCGGTTTGGAGACCCACGGACAAGTGCCTGCACGTCGCCGGCGAAGCTTTCGCGCGCTTCGGGCGTCGAACGATCGCGTCCGGTGAACAGAAGATGAGAACCGCGGGCGGAGCCCTGGGGGCGCTCTGGGGGAACGGAGACCCAGACCACTGGTTTGGTGCTGGCGCCATGTTCGACTTGGGCTGGGCACGAGTAGGCGCTCGCGACGACTTCGTGATGAGCGGATACCTACGAGGGCTTCTCTACTGGCGTTTGCGAAAGGAGTTCTGGATCGGACTGGACGCGCGTGCCGGGCACGTGATCGTTCCAGTCACCGTGGACGGAGTTGGTATCAAGGGGCCGCTGATCGGGCTCGGGATCGGCGCCATGTGGGGCGAAGGGGCCTATGGTCCGCAGTAGACAACCTTCTAGACGCAGCCGATGCACGCTCGTCGCCGTGCTGCTGTGCGGGCTGCTGCTGGCATCGGGATGCACCGGCGTTCTTCAGAACCTCGGTGCGCGGTGGGCAACCGGTAAGATCGCGGCGGTTTTCGATCTCGACGAGGCGCAGCGGATAGCTACTCGCGAAGCAGTGGATAGGACAATCGCCAGCGCGCCCGAAGTCTTGGGACCGAGGCTCGAGCTCTTGGTCGCGACCGTCGATCGGGCGCTCTCAAAAGGGATGACCGAGAAGAAGATGCTGGTCCTGGAGCGACAGGTCGACATTCTCATGGACAAGGCGGTCTCCTGGATCCTCGACGAGGCCGCGCCCATCTTGGCGACCCTGAGTGATGCGCAGATCGAGCATGCCCGGCGCGAGCTCGACCAACGGCTCCAAGAGACGCGCGATGAGCTCAACGCGCCTGAGAAGGAACGGCTAGAAAGCCGACAAGACAAGTTCGTCGAGGCCATCGAAAAATGGGCAGGGCGCTTGAGCGATTCGCAAGAGGAGGCGATTCGCTCGTTTGTGGCGTCGATGCCAGACGAGGCGCCCGAGCGACTCAGAGCAGACGAGCAGCGCCTGGCCGACATTGCCGACCGGATGCGCGAACATCCGGGGGCGCCGGCGATTCGCGATCTCCTTTGGAATGCCTGGACGCAACGCGAGGACTGGGGCCCCGGAACGCGGTCGGCCCAGGAGCGCCGAGCCGACGGCCGCAAGACGCTCCTCTTCGTGTTCGACCTGCTCGATGCGAAGCAGCGCGATCACATGAGCGAGCGCCTTCACGAAATGCACGACACGGTGAAGCGCGTGCTCGGGACAGACGGGACGTAGCGATGACCGAAGATCTCTTTCGTCCTGTTCCCCTTGTCTACACCGTGCCCTCCCTGCTGCGCGACTTGGGCTCCGTCCTCGCGCGCGCCCCGGCGCTTTGGGCGATTTGGATTCGTGGTCGCTTGCCCTCGGCGTTGCGAGAGCAGGTCATCGTTGCGGTCGCGCAGGTCAATGCGTGTCGGATGTGCGAGCACGCGCACACCAGGATGGCTCTGGAAGCTGGGGTGTCCGATGCCGAGCTCGCCGCACTCGAGAACATGGACGAGAGCGCCTTTGATCGACGCACCTGGTTGGCAATCGCGCACGCCCGCGAACGAACCAAGTCGGGCTTTGCCCCCGTCGCCGACGATGAATCGCAGGACGCTCTCAGGGAGGCCCTGGGGGCTCAGGTCTACCGAGACGTCGAAGACGTCGCTCGCGTGATGACGGTGGCCAATCGCATCGCGAACACGCTCAACGCGCTACCCGATCGCCTGCGCGGACGTCCGACTCCGGAAAGCCGCCTCTTCGACGAATTGTTGATCAACGTCATGTTCTTACCGGGTGCTTGGCTGGGTACCTTGGTAGCGGCTGCCCGTCAGCGAAAATCGCCCTTCGCGGTGTGGCGCCAGGCCCGCGGGCGTTGATGCCGTAGCATTTGGAGTCGAGCGGCATATGCGCTCTCATGGGAAAGCAGAAAGCATTCGCAGCGGCTATGTCGGTCTTGTTGCCGTGCGGCGGCCGGGACTCCGAGGGCAAGCAGTCGTCCGGACCTAGCGATGAGGGGGAAATCACACTGGACCCGAGCGACTAGATGTCGTTCGAGTACTGGTACTTGTTTCCCGTTTCCATCGCAGTCGCCACGCTGGCGATGGCCAGCGGCATCGGCGGCGCCGTCTTCTTCTCGCCGATCTTCATCCTGTGGCTCAAGCTGGACCCAACGGTCGCTGTGGGCGTAGTCGTGGTCACCGTCCTGGTTGCATCGGCGGGCCATGTTTGTGGCTTCGCAAAGGAGGGCGAGGGGGCGCTCGGGCAGGCCATGCAAGTGGCGATGTTCACCGGCATTTCGGTGGGCGCAATCAACGCCACCTGGCTCGCAGCACACGCGGACCGTCTCGACATGAACGTCGGCGGGCTCTTGGAACAGTGGCGAAGTCTCGAGCTCCGAAAGCATTTGCGCATCAGTCCGATGCGGTTTCTTTGGCCGAGTCGTGGCGGCGAGCGGCTAGGGCGCTCGCTCATCGATCCGCGAGCGCTCGAACAAACACGGGGGTCGCCTACCGTCGGCTCGGTTAAGGGCGCAGTTCGAGTCGGATCTGCTGTCGTTCGTCCTCTTCGATGGCGATTTCGCCGAGGAGTTGATTTCGCTCGGGCGTCAGGACGCGAAGCAGAGAGCGGGGGAGACCATCTCGTTCTTCAAGCCCAGCGTCCGCGCCTCCTGACGACAGCTAGCTTGCACGGGGTTCGCGCCTGAGCTCCGGCCGTCTGTTCCAAGCGTCAGCGATCAACGCTTGTCTGGACACGCGAGCCTGGCCGAACCAAGAATACCTCCTGGCAAGATGCAAACCCCTGTCCAGGCTCCACCAGCGACGTACGGCAAGCAATTGCGACGGGCCACGTACGCGTCAGTCCTCACGGCCCTCGTCTTGATTGCGGTTAAGCTGCTCGCCTGGCTCTGGACGGGATCGGTCAGCATGCTCGCATCCCTGGTTGATTCCCTGATGGATAGCGTTGCGTCCGCGATCAATTTGGTCGCCGTCCGGTATTCGCTCGTGCCGGCGGATGCCGAGCACCGTTTTGGACACGGCAAGGCGGAGCCGCTGGCTGGGCTGGCTCAGGCCGGCTTCGTGTGTGGCTCCGCAGTGTTCTTGCTGTTTCATGCGATCGAGCGCCTGCGCTTCCCGCGTCCCTTACGCGACATCGAGGTCGGCATCGGCGTGATGATTTTTTCGATCGTGGTGACGGCGGGGCTTCTGACACTTCAACGAAGCGTGATCCGGCAAACCGAGTCCACTGCGATTCGAGCTGATGCCTTGCACTATGCGACCGATCTTCTCACGAACCTGGCCGTCATTGTAGGCCTAGTCTTGGCGTCGCTTGGCTGGGCCTGGGCAGACTCCGTGTTCGCAATCGGGATCGCTGCCTACATTTTCTACAGCGCCGTCCGCATCGGGTCCGAGGCGTTCCAGCAACTGATGGACCGCGAGCTACGAGACGAAATTCAGCAACAAATTCTATCGCTCGCGAGATCGCACCCGGATGTGCTTGGGGTTCACGATCTTCGCACGCGTCGATCAGGCCGACTTCGATTCGTTCAGCTTCATCTCGAGCTCGATGACGGCCTGCCGCTGGCGCGGGCGCACGCGGTGGCAGATCAGGTCGAAGAACGAATCCTAGCCCTCCTGCCCAATGCGCAGGTCATCATTCACCAAGATCCCGTGAGCAGGCCTGGCGAGCCGGGTCGGAAGACTGGGGACCCCGACTCCGCCGCCGAAGCCTAAGCGCTTCCTTCCGAGTATGTGACCTCGATCTCGGGGTGCCTCTGGGGAATGCCGACCCGGAACCAGATGAACGGGAAAAGAGGATTCGGCAGCCAGTACATCCAGCCTATGTTGCGAACCCGCTCGCCCGTGGCGAGCAACAAGTCCATCCAAACATAGAGAAACTTGTAGGAACAAAGGCCCGGGATGAAGTTCACTCTAAACCCTCCCGTTCGCAGGAACTTGCGCCGGATGTAGAAGTTGCCTTCGAACGGCATGATATTCCATCCGACAGGGCCTTCGGCCAGTGCGGTTCCGCTCGGACGGTGCGAGATACGCACCCATTTTCGCGCTCTTGCTGCATTGGAGTCAGACACTTGACCCGGTATATACGCGTACCGACTGGGATGTTACGTATCGCCAGCCCGGCGCTGTTTGCAGGGCGAGTGAAACATCCAGTCGCCTCGAACGTAGGGAGAGGCATGAATGAAAGGACACATTCGATGAAGCATGGGGTTCGCAACTCACTCGGAGCAGTACTCGGGGTTCTCTTCGTCAGCTCGACGGCGTTCGCCGCCTTTTCGGCTCTCAAGTTGGACACCGTTCACAGTAAGGTGAGCTTCACCGCAGCCACGGTGATCTTCGACGTCGATGGCGAGTTTGGGAAGTTCGACATCAGCATCGATGGAGACCCCAAGAAGCCCGAGACCGTCAAAGTCGAGGCGAACATCGATGTCGCCTCGCTGAACACGAACAATGCGAAAAGAGACGAGCACCTCAAGAGCCCCGATTTCTTCGACGCCGGCAAATATCCGATGATCCGATTCGCGTCGACGGGTGTGAAAGCGAAAGGAAGCCAGCTCGTCGTCACTGGCAATCTGACGATGCACGGCGTATCGAAGCTGGTCAGCATTCCGTTCAAGGTCGCCAAAGCAAAGAACGGCGCTGGCGTCGATACGACGACGTACAAGGGTAAGCTCACGATCGACCGCAACGACTACGGCATCGGGACGGACAGCATCGCAGCGAAAATCAGCCTCGAGGACGAGGTCGAGGTCAAGCTGCTGGTCGTCAGCTTCCAGTAGCGCAGCCTCATAGGACGCTGCCGCGCAACCGCAGAGCGGAAGAGGAAAACGTGACTCCTCGCGCGCTGCCTCTTGGCGCGATTGATTTGGCTTCTATCGGCATCCTAGCTTTCAGCGTGGAGTAGACGCGGCGGCGATTGATGAATCAGAAAGCGTCGACGCCCAGACCGGCGAAGCCCGAGAAGTGTGGGTTGTCGAGCAACCAGTTCGTCGGAAACGCCCAACCCAGTCGGGCGTAAACTTGCCAGCGGCCCCAGCGAAGATCGGTGAAGAGCGCGAGACCGCCGATCCCGCCGAAGTCGTTGAGGAGCCCCTGACGGCGCGGATCGTTGACCGTGCCGCCCGCGACCAGCACGCCGAGCTCCTGGGGTTTGTCTTTCTTGGGTCTGATGTGCCCGCTGAGCTGCGCGAGGGCGAGGCGCTCTGAGATGTTGGCAGACCAGGGCAAGCCCGGAACGACGAGCACATAGGGATTCATGCCTCCGACGCGCATGCGCGTGATGTCGTCCTGGTGCCAACCCCAGTTGAAGGTTTCCTGAAGCTCGAGCCGGAACCGGTCGCCGGTCCTCCAGCCAGCACGGAGCCACTGGTTTAGCGTCCAGATCGCCTTCTCGGGAGCGTTGCGTCCGTCCCCGACGAAACCCCAGGCGCGCACGCTCGACCGGACGTCGACTCCCGCCGAAGCGCCAACCGCCACGCCGTTGATCCGAGGAAAGAGCTTCGATGCGCGATACTCTTCACCAGGCGAATCGATGTTCCAGTAGATGTAGCCGAGCCGCGGCTCGAAAACCGCGGTGTTGGAGGGCAGCAGATAAGCGGCGTCGGTGTTCTTGCCGCCGAAGAACCAGTACCGAACGTTGGTGAGAAGCTCGAGCGTGTGACGTGGAGCAAAATGCCATTGGATCTTTGGCATGAGGACCAGATAGCTGGCGTTGAACCCGCGGCCGGAAACTCGAAGGCCCTGCTGATAGTACTGATGCAGCAGGCCCGCGAATGCGACCTCACCGCGGAGGGCTACCGAGAACTCGAAGTTCTCGCCCATCGGCACGCGTTCGATCTCCAAGTGGATCGTATCGGTGTTGTAGTAGAGCCGGACGTCGCCCTTGCCGACTTTGTCCTCGCCCGTTGCCTCGAAGAGAACGAAGCCGAAGCCGGTCGCCTCGGGTACAAATGCGAAATCGGCACCCCCCGCCGCGGAACCGTGCCAGCCCTCGGCGTAGGCCGTAGAAGTAATGAGCAGCAACGCTAGGACGACGAATGAAAGCCGCATGGCTGGAACCGTACCCCAATCAGCACAGCACGCCACGCCCCTCGCTCTCGGGCGAACCGGGCGCACAGCCTGGCTCAGCACGATCGTCTCGCGCTAGTGGCTATCGCTGTCATCGCTATCATCGCCGGCGACGATCCCGCCCGAGATCTCTCCGTTCTCGACGTAGACCTGCGCTGCTCCGTACCGATAGACCAGCTTCCCGCCGGCCTCTCCCGCGGCATAGCCCAAGCCGGAGATGACGAGCGTCCCGAGAAATGCGCCGAGCGCCACAACCTGGCGAGCGCGACTCTCGGGTAGCACGAGCGGAACAGCCATAAGGAGAAGGAGCGCGGCGCCTGTCCAGACGAAGATCTCTGCGGCCTCCTCATGGGCCTCGATCTTCTCTTCGGCTACGACCCGCTCGACGCGCTCTTCCTCTTGCTCTCCTGTGTTCATCGCGAGCGCACCGGATCCGACTAGCGCCGCCTGCAACAAGAACACGAGAACCCAGACCCGGCGGTCGAACCATCCGCGCCACCAGCCAAAAAGAACCCCGCCGCTCACCAAGGGCATGAGGACGGCGAGCGCCATCGGCAGGTGAACGAGCTTGGGATGAAATAACAACTGGTCCATGGCTGCAACCTCCAGTCCCTACAATGGGTTCCAGGGCAGCGCGTCCACCATCCGCCAGATGTGATACGCGAAGGATTTTCAGCGTTTGGTGGGGGTCCATGCTACATGCGGCGGACACAATCGATGCTGAAGACCGCCTTTACTTCCGAGCGTCGACTCCTGATCGGGGTTCTGCTGACGTTCCTCGGGGTTGCCCTGTTCGCGGCGATCGACATATCGGCCGATCTGCAGGAAGGGGCAGCCCT
>Ga0316193_10001391_pt1 | contig 16233 bp, 13 predicted proteins | sample MerIslsedime2_MG_FD_207735 | JGI IMG/M metagenome (GOLD analysis project Ga0316193, IMG submission 207735) | Coastal sediment microbial communities from Maine, United States - Merrow Island sediment 2 | ecosystem: Environmental > Aquatic > Marine > Coastal > Sediment | place: USA: Maine...
AAAGCAAGCATCCGCTTAAATAATCTTTCCGATGATAAGGTTGTCAAGCGGATAAACATCAGCCTCATGAACTTGATCATGAAATCATTGCGGCGCAAAGATGAGTCCCAGAAGTCAGGCGAGGATACTTGAATTCGCAATCGAAGAATAGCAGGTATATATGGACAAAGTCCTTATTGTTGACGACAATCCGAAATTTTTGTCATACCTCTGTAATGGTTTGAAAAAGTATGAGAGTCAATTCATAGTGTCGTCGGCCTTATACGGGAATGAAGCCACACAAGCACTAAAAAAAAGCCGTTCTCCGTGCTGGTCACGGATCTTGTGACGCCGATCAAGGACGATTCGGAACTATTAAGATACATGGTCGGCTTGGAAACCGGGTCCATCCCTGGAGAGGTCGACGGCTTTGAGAGTCCCATCCATTCTGGGCGAGTCCGGTGGAGGCCAAGAGAAATAAAATGCCTGTCGTCGATGACAGCGCTGTTTCCAGAAAAGTTGCATCGCTGGCGCTCGAGCGAAACGGCTAGGAGATATTTCAAGCCAAAAACGGGCTGGAAGCACTGACCAGGATGAATACCCAAAAACCGGAGCTGGTGTTGCTTGACATCATCATGCCCGGAATGGACGATTATGAATCTCTTTCTATCCTAAAGAAAAGTCAGGATTTAAGACACATTCCGGTCATAATGCTTACATCTCAGGATAAACTTTTTAATAAAATCAAAGGCGAGATGTCCGGCTCCGAAAAATACCTGACCAAATCCTTCGATCCAGATGATCTGTTGGCAAAGGTCGACAAATATCTGCCCCGTTGATGCATTTGCCGGTCAGAAACAAATTATTGGAATCAGAGTTTTTCTTTATACAAAACCCAAATTAAAGTTTGCCAAACAAACGGCGAATATAACTAGCGAGAGTTTAGAATCCGGCAACATCAAGGAAAATAGATTTATGGACGAACCGTATAAGCTTCTGATTGTGGATGATTCCAAAATGATGCGTAAGGCCATTCGCGGAATTTTTGCAGCCGATGACCGCATCCAGGTGGCGGGTGAGGCCGCTGACGGTGAGGCCGCCCTGGAAATCATTCCCCAGATCGATCCCGATGTCGTCACCATGGATGTCAACATGCCGGTGATGGACGGGTTGACCACCCTGAAGCACATGATGATTGAAACCCCTAAGCCCACGGTGATGGTTAGCACCCTTACTCAGGAAGGGGCCTCGGTGACCTTTGACGCCTTGAAGTTCGGCGCGGTCGATTTTGTTTCCAAGCCGTCCAAGCTGGACGAAAGCAAACTGGAGGGACAGGAAGAAACCGTGGCCAGAAAAGTGACCCTGGCGGCCCAAGTCGAGATTGAAGCCATACGATATATCAGGGATGTTCCCAAGGGCGAATCGTACGGACCCAGCGGCCAGGTCGCTTGCGACCGTTTTATCGCCATGGGGGCAGCCGAGGGTGGCTACGGCGCCCTTTTGAAAGTCGTGCCTCACCTGCGCCCCAAATTGCCGGCGGCTTACTTGGCCGTGATTTACGCTGCTTCGCAGCATGTGGATGCCTTCGCCCGTTATCTGGACAATTCCAGCTCCATCAGGGTCAAACGAGCGATCGACGGCCTGCCGGTCGAAGGGGGAGTTTGTTACCTGGGGGCTGGCGAAGAGTATGTCACCATTCAGTCACACAACAGCGGCCTATTTTTGCAGGTTCAACCCGCTCCTTTTAAATCGATGTCAGAGCGCAGATGCTCGATCAACATGCTGATGTTCTCGGCGGCCGAGGTCATGGGCAACCGTGCAGCCGGCATTGTTTTATCCGGCTCCGGTGATGACGGGGCCGAAGGGATGGCGGAGATTATCAGAAGCGGGGGCAAGGCCCTCATTCAGGATCCCAAAAGCTGCCTGTACAAGGAAATGGCCAAATCAGCCTTGCAGAAATGCGGACCCGATCGTGTAATTCCCGACATAAGAATCCCATCAGCGGTTAATAGTTTTTTGTTTAACGGGAAGGGTATTCACAGCAAGGGGTAATTAACCATCGGAGCGCCGTGATTCCAGTGTCAACAAGGATTAAATTTCTAAAAGAGCGTTCGAGGAAAATATTGTTTGATATTGGTCAGATACACATAGGAAAAAGGATCGATGTACTCTGAAAATAACCATTTAATATTCGTTTACAACTAAGTATTTCTAAAAAAGGAAAATGGAAATGGAAAAACTGAGCAATAAATTGACAGTGCTTGCGGTAGTATTGTTATTTTTTATGATCAGCCTACCGTTTGCTTCTTTTGCAAATGAAAATAAGGTGAAGATTGCCTTGAACTACCCAAGGACCGGGCCATACTACAAACAAGGTATTGATCAGTGGCGTGCGGCAGAGATGGCCCGCATAGAGATCAACAACAGCGGTGGCATCCTGGGTAAGAAAGTCGAATTTAAATGGTACGACTCAAAGTCCAAGGTAGATGTCACTATCAAAAACGTGACCGATGCCATCGATCGCAAGGGCGTCAAAATGGTGTTTGGCGGATCGGCCAGCAGCGTTGCCGTCGCCGCTGCAAAGATCTGTCAGGAAAAAGGAATCCCCTTTTTCGGAACCCTAACCTATTCTACTGCGACAACCGGCAAGGAGGGTAGACGACATACCTTTCGCGAGTGCTACAATGCCTGGATGGGTGCTAAAGCTATGGCTTCTTATTTGAAGAGTCGATTTGGCGGCAAGAAATACTTTTACATCACTGCCGACTATACCTGGGGCTGGACCACGGAATCTTCTTTAAGAAAGTTCAGCGATACGGAAGATAAAACAACCCACAAAGGTATCTTGACTCCATTTCCAACGGCTAAGAAAGAAGATTTTTCAAACGCTCTCAGGCTGGCCGATAAGGAAAGGCCGGATGTTCTTGTACTGGTTCTCTTCGGCAAAGACATGTCCACCACGATTCGAATTGCCACAGCCATGGGTCTGAAAAATAGCATGCAGATCGTGGTGCCCAACCTTACCATTGGAATGGCCGAAACCAGCACCCCTAAAGCCATGGAGGGTGTTATCGGAGCGCTTCCCTGGACCTGGCAGGTTCCATACAAATACAACTACCCTCGGGGCAAAGCGTTTGTCGAAAAATTCGCAGAAAGATATAACCGTTACCCCAGCACGTCTGGAGCTTCCGCTTATACAATTATGTATGAATACAAAGCGGCGGTAGAAAGGGCCGGCACCTTTGATTCCGCCGCCGTGATCAAAGCACTCGAGGGACATGAATACCAGTTATTGAAAGACAGACAGGTGTGGCGCGCCTTCGATCACCAGTCGGTGCAAACGGTATATGCTGTCAAATGCAAACCGGAAGGCTTCGTGCTCAAAGATAAGTACAACCAAGATTATTTTGAAATACTGAGCAGTCTCCCGGGTGATAAGGCGGTGCGCACTCGTGCGGAATGGAATGCGACAAGGGAAGCGGCCGGCAAACTTACCCATTTGGAAAAATTACCCGGTGAATAATTCACCTTTTAACTCAATTCGCATGTTGTACATTGAGCGCGCGAACCGTCCCAAAAAGGAAAAGACGTATTTGGTAAACCTGATGTCTGAAAAATTTATAAACAATCGTAAAAAGGGAGTTGGTTATGTTTAAAAATTTGAGTTTTAAAAACCTAAAACTGAGAACAAAGATGCTCGTCTACATTTTATCTGTGACGACCATCGCCTTTGCCGCCACGATTACCCTTGTAACCATCAGAGCCAGAAACTTTGCAGAAACCGAGGCACTGGACAAGGCAAAGCAAATCAGTCAACGATACGCCGGTGTGGTCAAGGCTGAACTTGCGGTTGCTATGGACACGGCTCGGGCCATGGCCCACTCATTGGAGGGAATGAAGAAAAGGGACGTTCCGCCAAGAGATATGATGGATGGAATCTTGCGACAGGTTCTCGAAAAAAATCCTTCTTTTATCGGTGTGTGGACCTGTTGGGAACCCGATGCAATGGACGGCAAAGATGAAGATTTTATTAATGCCGTCGGTCATGATAGTACCGGTCGCTACATTCCTTACTGGAACCGCGTCACAGGTATCGTTGATGTTGAGCCCCTAAAAAATTATACGGTCGAAGGCGCTGGAGATTACTACTTGGTTCCCAAAAAAACTAGTCGCGAAACCATCTTTGAACCATTTAAGTCCAAAGTCGCCGGCAAAACCGTCCTAATGACCACACTGGCCGTTCCGATTGAATATAACAAGGAAATCGTGGGCGTTGCCGGCGTTGATATCGAGCTATCGGTATTCCAAAAGATAATTGAGGGGATTAATCCCTTTGAAACAGGATATGCGTTCCTGACCTCCAACAATGCAACCTTGATTGCTCATCCCAAAAAAGAAATAGTCGGCGATAATGCAAAAAATTACGGTGTAGCGAATACCTCCATTAGTGCGATAAAAAGCGGGAAGACAGCAACGGAGTATAAAAAAGCGACACTCACGGGCCTGTATTCATATGTTGTATACTCTCCTTTCAAAATCGGTCGTTCACAAACTCCGTGGTCTTTCGCAGTAAATATCCCTGTTGATCAGGTTTTAAAAGACGCCAACAACATCATGTACGCCAGTATTCTTATCGGTGCTCTTTCTCTAGCAGTTTTGATAGTGGTTGTTTTTTTCGTTGCAAGGGCCACCACCGCTCCGGTGGTTAAAATCGCCGAAGTTGTCAACCAGGTAGCAACAGACCATGATCTTACACTTGAAGTACCGGTTACAAGTAAAGATGAAATTGGTACAATGGCATCGGAATTCAACAATATGATGTATGAGCTACGAGAGGCCTTTGAGATCGTCAACAATGCCGCGCTTAGTGTGGAAACCCAAGCAGATCAGGTGTCACAGCGCGCAACTGCCAACCGGGAACGCGCTGAAGCCGCACTGGAGCAGACGCAAAAATCATCTCAGATTATCGGCGATATGGGAGGTACCGCGGGAGAAGTGGCCCAGGCGACCGGAGCTCAGAAGGAAGCCGCGGAGCAATCCAACAAGACGGTTGCGTATCTGGTGCAAGCGATGCATAAAGTGGCCGAATCTTCCGCCAGTCAGACAGAGGAAGCCGACAAAGCAACGGGGCGTGTGAACGAGATGGGTGAGACCGGTGCTAAAGTTGTGGCAAAAGCCGGAGCACAGGGAGAAATGGTGGTGAAAGTAACCGCAGCGGTGAATGAAATTACCCAGTCCGTGGATGACATGACCCGAGCGGTTACCCAGGCCACAAAACATGGCCAAGACGTTCTGGCCTCAGCGCAGGAAGGCACTGGGTCCGTTATCGCCACGGTTGAAGGTATGCGTGCCATTGCCGAGTCGTCGGAACAGATATCCGAGATAATCGGTGTTATCACCGAGATTGCCGAACAGACAAACTTGCTGGCCTTGAACGCCGCCATCGAGGCAGCTCGTGCCGGTGCTCACGGCAAGGGTTTTGCCGTCGTGGCCGACGAAGTGGGCAAGCTCGCCCAGCGTTCTTCAGAAGCGGCCAATGAAATCACACAGCTCATCAAAGACTCCACCGTGCGGGTCACAGAGGGAACCAAGCTCAGCGATGCATCACAGCAATCCCTGGCAAAAATTGACGAGAGTGGTAAGGTCAATATGGAAGCGATCGAAGAAATCGCCAAAACAGCCGATGTCCTGGCGGCAAGTACCAAAGAAGTTCAAAGCCTGATGGAGGAGCTCAGCAACTTGGCCCGGGAAATTGCTGGAATGGCCGGAGAACAAGGTGCGCGTCGTGAGGCCGCTCAGAAAGCCCTTGCGTCTTTGATGGAACAATCCAATACCATTGCGCAGCTGGTTGGTAAAGCCAACAAGGGGGCAGCCACCATCGGTCAACAGATGAAAGGCATTGTTCAACGTACCGGCGATATGACGAATATGACCGACCTCCAGGCCCAACGTTCTAAAGAAGTTATCGAAATCGCCAAAACCTCAGCCGAGGGTGCTCAAAAAACTATGGAAGGCGCCAGTCAGGTAATGGGAATTACGGATGAACTACGCCAGCAGTCGAAAACGCTTACCGCGCGGGTGCGTCAGTTCAAGATTGAAGCCGACGGCTCGCAGCAAGCCGCCGAAACGCAGAAGTAAGATAAAGGTATCCGCCGGCACTATATCCAAAATCCAATTTTCAATCATCAATGTCCAATGAACCAACAAACTTGTGAAAATTGGATTTCCGGTTCGCTCGGGTTGGGCATTTTTATCATAAACAAGGGAGATAATCGTTATGGCTGAAACGTATGCAACCGAACGGGTCGACCATCTGGTAAAAGAACAGCTCATGCAACTGGTGGGCTTTACTATCGGCAAGGAGCTCTTCGGAGTAGACATTCTGATGGTGCAGGAAATCATCCGGGCAGCACCAATCACCGCCGTACCCAACTCACCGGATTTTGTCGAGGGGGTCATCAACCTGCGCGGCAACATCATTCCGGTGATAGAACTACGCAAACGGCTCGGTTTTTCCACGCCGGACGTTAATATGGAAGACAGTTGGATTCTGATCCTAGACATCGAGGGTCGCATTACCGGCTTCATTGTCGATTCGGTCACCGAGGTGCTCAAGATCCAGGAAAGCGGCATCGAACCGCCACCGGATATTGTCGTGGCCGGTCTTCAGAGTCAATACATTCGTGGGGTGTGTGAGATCGATGAAAAACTCCTGATCCTGCTTGATTTCAACTGCATCCTGCTTGTGGATGAGATTAAAAAACTCAAGGAAATGAAGACCGGTTGAAAAGGCTACAGCAAACGCCGAACCGTGCAATTTTGGTTTTTTACGGTGGAATATTATTTACGGCAAATTGACATTTTTAAAACGTATTGATGATTGTAAGCGTCAACAATAAACCTAAAGGTGCAGCCCAATGAGTAAACGTATTTTGATTGTGGATGATTCATCCATGATGCGTAAGATGATTTCAAAGATTTTACAGCCCGGCGGGCATACCATTGTTGGAGAGGCCAAAACCGGAGCGGAAGCCGTAAATCTTTATAAGACCCTTGAACCAGATCTGGTGACAATGGACATTACCATGCGCGGTATGGACGGCTTTACCGCCGCCAAAGAGATTCTTAGGTTCGATGACAAGGCCCAGATCATCTTTCTTTCCAATCTGGATAAAGATAAATACGGACCGGATGCCCAGAGCCTGGGTGCCGTCGGATACGTCAACAAGCATAAATCAAGAGAACTGCTGGATATCATCGAGAACCCCTGAAACCAGGAAACCATGCAGAGTTTAAAGGATCAGACTTTACGAGATCAAAAAGAGAAGCAAACTTCGGAGACTATCCAGCGGTGGGGTTTGAAAAAAAACGGCGCGAAATATGCCCTCCCCCATCTGAGTAAAAAAATGTGGTTTTGCTTTTCTCTAGTAATCATAGGTACGCTTCCCCTGATCGCAAGCTTAATTTACGAGGTCGGCAGTGAGCGGTTGCACAGCCAGATTGTGGAAAGCATCGTCGGTCCGGCTAGCACAGTACTTTCATCTTCACCCGTTCTTGATGCAAAAACGTCAGAAACCGGTGGTGCCGCGATAATTCTTAAACGCTTGCAAAATCGGATGATTCTGGTGATGTCCGCGGTTTTTTTGGCTGTCATTGTTGCTATACTTTTTATCATGCGCCGAGTTATAAAACCACTGGATGAAATCGGCGAGACGGCATTCAAAATGGCACACGGCCATTTGGACGAACTTGTCCCGGTTAGGAATCGTAATGAAATCGGGAAAATCGGAGAGCTTATCAATGATCTATCGATAGATCTGCAGGAAATCCTGCTGCATGTCTGGAATCACACCAGACAAGATATCATTCTTATGGAACGTATCGCAGCGATTATGAGCTCTCGGCCCGGCGGAAACGGCATGCCCGTGGAAATCAAGGAAGATTTCTATTTCGTGAAGCAGGATATCGAAGATATGCGGGACATGGTGAAAGCATTTAATTATTATCATGTCCGGCTGGATGAAGAAAAAGTCTTGGTGAATGAACATCCCAGGGTAGAAGGAGAATGTCATGATTGATTTATCACTGCTGCAAGATTTTCTTGTCGAGACCGGAGAGCATCTGGCTGAGCTGGAATCCGGTCTGCTGCAGCTTGAAACAGATCCGGATGACCGCGATATCCTCAATGATATTTTTAGGTCGATACATACCATCAAAGGATCTGCGGGATTTGTCGGTCTTAAAAGGGTTTCAGTGCTTTCCCATAAACTTGAAAACCTGCTGGAGCTGTTGCGACAGGGTCAAAAACAAGTAACCCGGGATATCATTGACACCCTGATTGAAGCCAAAGACCGTATCACGGTATTGGTTGGAGATTTGGAACGTTCCCAATCTGAAGTGGCTCTGATTGACGATCTGGTCGACCGCATTGAACAACTGACTGAAAGCACCGTAGGAAATAACGCCGAACAGGCTTGCAGCGATGAGTCCGAAGCTGTTTCCGGAAAAGTTGTTGAAGTGCATGAAGCCAAAGAAACTGAAACAGTTGAGGGACAAAGCTATGAGGAAGAATATGACCAGGAACTGTTTGACATATACATCGGACAATTAAAGGAAAATATTTCCTTTTTAAGATCTCAATTAAAAGAACCGGAGTTTTCGTGCAACCAGCACGAAGTGCTGAAACGTTGCGCCGACAGCATTGAAACTCTTAAATCTTCGGCCAACTACATGGACTATCAAAAACTGGTTTCAATTTATAAGGATTGGCTGGCTGAGATCGACGGAGCCAAAGAAAAATTATCTGAAAACAATGAGATCTCATTTGAATTTATGAAGGCTTATGTTGATAAAATCGTTAAAATTTTTCCCCAGACCGGCGAATCAGTGCTGGAAATGGGAAAAGATGCCGCCGTCGAAAAGCAGGAGGAAGCACTGAATTTTTACGATGAATCGGAAGGAACTTTCCCGGAGGAAGATGCTTTGATTTTCCTTACTGGATCGGATGCACACCCCCTGGAGGATGAGGATCTGACTTCTATTGAGGAATTAGAGAACGCGCCTTCGTTCCAGGATATAGCCTTGCCTTCCACGCAAGATTTGGAAGCCTTGCAGGAAACTTCACGCCTGACATCCGCTGATAATATTGATTTATCTTTGCTGCAAGATTTTCTAACCGAGGCTGGGGAGCATCTGGTCGAGTTGGAATCCAATCTGCTGCAGCTTGAAACAGATCCGGACTGCCGCGATATCCTCAATGACACTTTCCGGTCGATTCACACCATCAAAGGCTCTGCGAAATTTGTCGGTATTGAAAGGGTTTCAGAGTTATCCCATAAGCTTGAAAACCTATTGGAGCTGTTGCGGCTGGGCCAAAACCAGGTCAATCGAGATATCATCGACACCCTCATTGAAGGCAAAGATCGCATCGCGCTGCTGGTGGAGGACCTACAACGGTCCCAGGCCGAGGAGACCCTGATTGACGATCTGGTTGCCCGTATCAAGCAACTGACCGAAAGTCCCGCTGGAGATGGCGCCGAACAGCCATCCGACGCAGAAACCGAAGCTGTTTCCAACAGAGCCTTCGAACCGGAGGAAGCCAAAGGGACGCAAACAGTTGAAGAGCAAATCTATGAAGAAGAATGCGATCCGGAGCTGTTCGGCATATTCATCGGACAATTAAAGGAAAATATTTCGTTTTTAAGATCTCAATTTGAAGAGCCGGACGCTTCGAGCAACACACGCGAAGTGTTGGAACGCTGCGCCGACAGCATTGAAAGTCTCAAATCTTCGGCTAATTACATGGACTATCAAAAACTGGTATTAATTTATAAGGATTGGCTGGCTGAGATCGAACGAGTCAAAGAAGATTGGTCTGAAGACGAAGAAGTCTCGTTTGGTTTCATGGAGGCCTATATCGACAAAATCTTCAAGGTTTTCCCCCAGGCCGATGAGTTGGAAACCCAATTGGAAGGAGAGACCTCCGGCGAGAAGCAGGCGGATACCCTGGCCCGCCTCGATGAATCAGAAGACCCTCTCTTGGAGGAGGAGAGTTTGACTTCACTCGGTGAATCAGAAGATTCTCTTTTGGAGGCCGAAGACTTGAATTCTCTCGGGAAACCGGAAGAACCCCTTCCGGAGGAAGAATTGAATTTCCTTGAGGAATCAGAAATTGTGCCGGAAGCCGCCGATTCAGACTCAGATGATAATACACTTTTCGAGACATTGGGATCCGCCTTTGACACCTCCATGGAACAGGCCGATGACGCCGACCCGGGACAGCTGACCGGCGTCATCGAAGAGATGCTTTCCGTCGGTGCCGAATCCGGCGCTGCAGAATCGTCGTTGGTGCAGACCGCTCAACAAAACAAACCCACGGGGATCGAGCCTGAACCGTCGGGGGTTGAAACAGATGAGCCGCCTTTCGGAGATCCGTCGATTTCTGATCGTTCGGCAGATGAACCAGCAAAATCTCAAGATGCTATCAATCAATCTTTGATTTCCCAAACGGATACCGAAATAAAAATGCGGGAAAACCGGAAAAAACGACCCAAATCTGATAGTCCCGGTGACCGGATTCTCAAACAAAGCGTGCGGGTAAGTGCCGACAAAATTGATTCTCTGATGAACCAGGTGGGTGAGCTCGTGGTCAGTCGCGCCTTTTTTTCTCAGATAGCCAACGAAATGAAAACCCTCCAGCAGCATCTGAAAGAAGAAATCAGGCTGGACCAAAAACAACTGAAACCGGTCAGGACGCTTTCTTTCAGGTTGGGCGAAGCCATCGTGTCCCTTGGTCGAGTGGCCAACGATCTCCAGGAAGGTGTCATGAAGGTCAGAATGCTGCCAATCTCCCAGCTTTTTAATCGTTATCCCCGGCTGGTTCGAGATCTTACTCACAATACCGAAAAGAAGATACGGATAGAGGTCAAGGGAGAAGAGACGGAGCTGGATAAAATGATCATTGAAGAAATATCCGATCCTTTGATCCATATCATACGAAATGCGGTCGATCACGGAATAGAAACGGTAACAGAGCGAAAGCAGGCTGGAAAGCCAGAAAACGGTACGCTAACACTTGAAGCCTACCATGAAAGCAATCATATCGTCATAGAGATTGCCGATGACGGCCGAGGGATAGATCCCGACCATATCAGGGCCAAGGCCATGAAAAAAAGGTTTCTTTCTAATGAAGAGCTGAGTCGGATGTCAGATAAAGAATTGACCCGGATTATCATGGTGCCAGGTTTTTCCACCGCCGAAAAGGTAAGCCATACCTCGGGTCGCGGCGTCGGCATGGACGTCGTTAAAAAGAATATTGAAAAACTCAACGGTACTATCGAAATTGATTCAGAAATCGGTGTCAAAACCCAGATGCGCATAAAAATCCCATTGACCTTGGCGATCATCCAGGCCCTGATGGTCCGGGTCGGAAAGGACCTTTATACCATCCCTCTTTCGGCCGTGGAAGAGACTTTTCGAATTTCCGAAACCGAGACCTCCTTGATGGAGGGCGTTGAAGTCATCCATATGCGTGATAGGACCATGCCTATTTTCCGTTTATCCGATATGTTCGGTCTAACCCCGGACAAACAGAACGACAACCGGGCCTATGTGGTTATCGTCAGTACCGGCATGCAACAGATAGGCCTTGTGGTGGATGAACTGGTAGGCCAGGAAGAGGTAGTGATAAAACCTCTGGTAGATTATCTGCAGGAAAACAGCGGGTTTTCCGGCGCTACGATTATTCAAGACGGCAAGATCTCTCTTATCCTGGATGTTTATGAACTGGTGAACATGAGCATTGGTATGCAGACCAAAAGACATCAAAACCAATCTCTTGGGAGAACAACGGCTGTCAGTGAAACTGCAGATTATCCGGCACAGGCCCCTGCAAGCGTCTAGAGTAAATGCCGAAAACCGAATACCCGTCTGCCACGCATAATGCGTTGAGTTGATGAAATTACCAATTAATAGGACATTGGTTAAAATGCCCCACACAGGCTTGAGGGCATGGTGGGCAGGTTGTAATTCGAAATAATAACAAAAATCGAAATGATTAAAACAATATAATAGCTTACTGGTACACCATTTTAATAAAACAAACGTCCGTTTCCGACGATGGTCGGCCATTTAACCTCGATCCACCGGTTGGAATTCAGATATGGGAGATAAACTTAAAGTTTTAGTAGTGGATGATGCACCTTTTATGATTAAGGCTGTTAGTGAACTCCTGGAATCTGATCCCGCAATTGAGGTCGTGGGTTCAGCCAAAAACGGCCTAGAGGGCCTGAAAAGGATTAAAGAACTGAACCCGGATGTCATCACGCTCGATATTGACATGCCCGTAATGGACGGAATAAGCGCCATACGCCATATTCTGATTGAATCACCGGTCCCCATTGTGGTCCTGAGCTCTCTATTCAGCGATGGTTCAATTACATTCGAAGCCTTAAGGCTTGGTGTGGTGGATTTTGTTCCCAAGCCATCCGGGGCTATTTCAGCGGATATCAACCACTCCAAACAAAAAATTATTGACCGATTAAGAATAGCCCGTTCCGTAAATCTTGAAAACATCCGCAGGGTAAAACTCACAAACTTGGATGTAAAGGAAAGCCTTGCTGAGCGTTACGGATACCAGCCGCTTGACTTTCTTCTGGCCCTCGGTACTACTCTTGGTGGACCCAATACGATCATTCGCCTGCTGGCAAACCTTTCCCCAAACCTTCCGGCAGCGGCAGTGGTCGTTCAGGAAATTTCTCCAAAAATTCTTTCCGCCTTCGTGAAAAAGTTCGATGAACTCGTCCCCTGGAAAGTTCAGGCGGCCGCAGATAATGTCGTTATTCAGCAGGGAACCTGCTATGTCAGCTCGCTTGAAAATGCAATCACTGTCCAGATGAACGCCAATGGTGAAGCCTGTTTGATAGTGGGCAACGGCGATAACCGGCCATTGGATCGGCTTTTTTCATCGGCGGCCGAAGTTTTCAGGCAGAATACCTTGGGCGTCATATTAACCGGAATCGGTGATGACGGGGCTAACGGATTTACCAGAATTCAAGAAAAATCAGGCGTTACCATGGCCCAGCACAACGATAGCTGCGTGTATCCCAATCTGGCGCAAAACGCCATCGAACGCAGAACAGTGGATATGGTTGTCGATGAGAATAAACTTTGCGAAGAAATAGAAGCGATAATAAGACGCTGCTAAAATCGGATATCTGAAAATAAATCAGAGGGAGAGGACGCTCACATGATCATCGAGTGTGAAAAATGTAAGGCTAATTACAAATTAGATGAGAACATCACCGCAAAATCGTCTTTCAGGGTCAGATGCGCAAACTGCAGCTATGTCTTTACCGTCTACAAAACACCTCCTCAGGATACACCATATCTTTTGAGGGATGAAGTCATACCACCACCGGACAATTCAGGTCCGCAAAAAATTATCTCCATCAGCAATCAGAAAGGGGGCGTTGCCAAAACATCGACCTGCTTAAATCTTGGGATGTCATTGTCACTGTTGAAATATCGCATTCTAATGATCGATTTCGATGTTCAATCAAATTTGACGATTACATTAGGATATAAAAATACCAAATCATTTTTTGATGTTATACAGTCAAATACCAATGGTATGTCTGGCGTCATTCAAAAAACCCGCTACCCGAATTTTTGGTTGCTGCCGTCGAACAGCAAGATGGCACTGCTACCCCAAAAAAAATTAAACGGAAGTAATTTTGGATATTTACTACGGGATCGATTGAATTTAATGCAAGATCGATTTGATTATATCCTCATCGATACGCCACCCTCACTGGAATTTTTTACGTTAAATGCCTTGATCGCCTCAGACTTGGTCATCATTCCCAGTCAATGTGAATATTTATCGACTTATGGAGTCAGTCAGGTTGAAAAGATCATCGGGGTTATTAAAGAAAAGGCGGATAAAGATCTGGATTATAAGGTTTTGATTACCATGTATGATCAGAAAAATACTTCATCAAGAGTCATATGCGATAAACTGCAGAGTAAGTACAAAGAAAAGACTTTTAATACCGTTATCGGATTTGATGCCAAAATCCAGGAGTCACAAATAGTAAATATGCCGGTTATTCACTACGACAAAAAGAGCAGTTCAGCGCAGCAATACTTAAAACTGGCTGAAGAAATACTTGGAGTGTCAAAATGATTTTAGGCATCGAACGGAACCGGTCGATAAACAAATTGGTTTCCCGTACTCCATGAATGGAGGGGACGGACGTAATGAAGGCGAGTAAATCACCATCACTCTTAGCTCTTTTGGCTTTTGGATTCATTTTCCTGTTATGGCAATTGGCGGCTCGTTATAGCGGTTGGAGCGCCCAAGTTTTCCCGGGGCCGATAAAAGTGCTAACCGCTATGGGAGAGTTAATATCTAACGGCACCCTCTTAAAACATTCAGTAGCTAGTCTTTTCAGGGTCACCGCAGGGTTCTATCTGGCGATCCTCTTTGGCATACCTCTGGGAATCGTTCTCGGGCGGTTGAGGATTGCAAGGCAATTCTTAAACCCAATTATTCAGTTTCTGCGTCCCATATCGCCGCTGGCCTGGATTCCGCTGGCGATGCTCTGGTTCGGAATTGGTGACAAACCGGCAGTTTTCTTGATTTTTCTTTCTAGTTTTTTCCCGCTGGTTGTTTCGACGGCGATAGCTGCAAATTCTATCGATCCCACCTTTTTTCAGGTAGCTTCAAACTTTAACTTCAGCAGGATTGAAGTCGTAACGAAAATTGTCGTGCCCGGGATGCTTCCTGACGTTGTCACAGCACTGCGCATAACTATAACGATCGCATGGCTGGTCGTTGTCGCCGCAGAAATGATTGCCGTCCAATCAGGGCTGGGATATCTAATTCTCGACTCTCGTAATGCCCTGCGTATGGATTACGTCATGGATGCTATGATCGTTATCGGTATTATCGGATTGTTGCTGGATCATATAATGAGGCGTCTGGGTCGGATCGATTCCGTTTGCTGGGGACCGAATTCACATTGAGAAGAAATGCCATGGCACACGTAGTGATAAAAAATTTAGCAAAAGAATTCATAAATCGACGCCAAAAGCATCGTCTCGGTGATGACACCGATGTTGGATTTGGCGACAATGTTTTGGTTCTTGACAATATCAATCTTGAGTTTTTTGAAGGTGAGATGGTCTGCATTCTTGGCCCCTCCGGTTGCGGAAAATCGACCCTGCTGCGCATAATTGCCGGTTTTGAACCCGTTTTTTCGGGACAAATCCTGATAAACGGTAAACAGAACGGAGGCCCTTGTTCGGATAATATATTTGTCTTTCAGCACAGCGCCCTTATGCCCTGGATGACCGTTTGGGAAAATGTCGGATTGGGTTTGCGGCGCCTGAAAGATAAGGAGTTGAAGAAAGAAAAAATTCAGGAATTTGTCGCCATGGTTGAGCTGGAAGGGTTCGAGCATCACTATCCCCGCCAGCTGTCCGGAGGGATGCAGCGCAGGGCCGAGCTGGCAAGAGCCTTAGCCGTTAACCCGGATATGCTTATAATGGACGAGCCCTTTAGCGGTCTGGACTTTCTAACTCATATGAAAATGCGTGAGGAAGTTGTCAATATGCACGAATATATCTGCAAGACTACCCTTATCGTAACCCATGATATTGATGATGCGCTGATAATGGGGGATCGGATTGTAGTTATGAGCGGCAGACCTTCGATTGTGAAGCTGGAGCGCAAGCTTGATTTTCCGCATCCCCGTAATTTTGAGAAAGAACCGGATCTGAGTAAACTCAGGGATGAAGTCTTCTTAATGCTGGGTGTCAGTTATGCGGTCTAAATAATACTAAAGACACCATGAGCTGTAATAAATTTTATATATATTGGCACCAATTGCCCCTTCCCTGGCGAATCGGCATTGCAGCGGTTGGATGGCTGCTTCTCATCTCAGGGTCCCATTGGTGGCTTAACTTTGATCATGGAGAGAGACGTGTAATTAATATGGGCTATATGCCGGTAATTACCAATCTGGCTTCTCCATTACTGGATTACGCTACGCGGGACGGCGACGGTGTACGCTTTAGGGCGCTCAAGTTTGCCTCCTTTGCGGAAATGGCAGAAGCGCTCCGCAACAATCAGATTCAGGCCGCCTTTATGATAGCGCCGCTTTCGATTGTGCTCAAACAACAAGGAGAAGATGTTAAAATCATTTATATCGGCAACCGTCACGAAAGCACCCTCGTGGCGAGGAAAGACCT
>Ga0316193_10001392_pt1 | contig 16232 bp, 16 predicted proteins | sample MerIslsedime2_MG_FD_207735 | JGI IMG/M metagenome (GOLD analysis project Ga0316193, IMG submission 207735) | Coastal sediment microbial communities from Maine, United States - Merrow Island sediment 2 | ecosystem: Environmental > Aquatic > Marine > Coastal > Sediment | place: USA: Maine...
TCATCGACATGCCAATCGTCAGCGTCGTAGATCGCTCGCTTCTCTCCCACGATGATCAATCCTTCCACGCCCCCAATACTCAGAACATAGAACACGGATCTGTCTCACCCATCATGGACACAGAGGGATTGGGGTCCACGACGTAACGAATCGTGGTTGGTCGACGCTCAGCGCCGGTGGGATGTCCGGCTTCAGGGCCACCCGATCCGGAGGATGCCTCAGTACCAGATCACCTCGCCGAAGCCCGGGAGTGGGGTCTCCTCGGGAAGCGTTCTTGCTTCACCCGCCGCGTGGCGGGCAGCCGTCCACGCTCCCGCAGCGGCATCGAGCACGTCGTCGGATGGGACCGTGCCCACAGCATCGGGGAGACGATCGGGGATCGACAGTCCAACGCTCGAGAGAAGTCGGCGGCGCTCGGCGTGGCCGTTCCAGCTCTTCTTCGAGAATGCCAGCGGCCGCCCGGCGAGGGCGCGGAAGGTGACCTCCGGGTGGATCTCGATGAGCCTTGGATCCGACCGCGCAACAGTGTCGGTCTCGAGGATTCGCCGGCGCAGCGCGTAGCTCTGTGCCGTCAGGCCGATGCCGTAGCGCTTGCGAGAAAGCCGCAGTGCATCTTGGTACGTTGCCGCTTCGAGCACGTCGCGCGGCGGTGTCGGGAACACGCTTGATGAGCGTGCGCCGATGAAGTGTCGCGCAGCGGAGTCCGCGGCGCGAGGCGGCGCCACGGGGAGCCCGATCGGGATATCGACCGCGACGACCTCGGCATCGGGCTCAGCTTTCGCGAGGTCGGCCATCGCCTCATAGGCGTCGATCGAAGCGATCCAACCGTCAACGGTGACAACGGCAATCCACCCGTTCTTCCAGACGTCCGCACCGACAACTCTCGACATCATCCCCTCCGGATCGGAGCGTACCGCGCGTTGATCCCACGATGCCAGACGGATCGAGGTTCCACAACCGGGCCGTCGAGTGCTGTGTCCACCAACGTTCGTGGTGTTGATGTCGAGCCAGGGGCGTTGGGCGCAAGGACGCAGGACGAAGGCGCAGTCGGGACTGCGTCGAGAACGCGCCGACAGAACAGCGCAAAGGTTGGTGGACACAGCACTAGCGATCTTTCGCGATCCGGCGACCTTGCTGTCGAGCCGCCGCTGCGTCATACCCGGAGCCATGCGGATAGGCCGATCGAGGACCGTCGTTGTGATCGAGGTCGGCATCGTCGAGCGCAAGGATCGAGACGTGGGAGCTTCGAACCACGAGCCGGGCCACCGGCGCTCGGCCGATACCGTACGACCCGCCGGTGACGATTGAGTGGACACCCCGACGCTGCCTCAGACGAAGCGCACGATGAGAATGACGGCCAAGGTCAGCGTGCCGATCACCACACCCGCGTTGATGATCCCCTCATGCTCCCGCTTGAACAGGCCCGTCCTCGCGAAGTAGGCAAGGTCGAGGATTCCGAGGAATACCAACATCCCGGCGGCGATCAAGCCGAGCGACTCCCCGACGGGGCGACCGGCCGATACCAGCACGGCCACGGAAGTGGCGGGTCTTTCGGTGACCTGGAGGACCGCCGCGACGACCAACACGATGGCCAGGATTGTGTCGGTGAACACAAACGGCGCCTCGTGGTCGACGTATCCGGCGGGAAGCCACGGCTCATCGTGGGGCGTTCGGAACCGCGTGATCCAGTAGGCGGTGATTCCCAGGGCTGTGATCACCTCGAGGGCCGCGATCACCCATGTCACCGGACTGTCGGTCATACCGCTGGATCTCCCACGTGCTTGAGCCTGTGCGGAATCTCATCCTTGCCGTACACGTCGGCAATCGTCTCAGCCCGTTTCATCAGCTCCGCCTGGTCGCCGTCGACGAGCATCGACGCCGGGCGATTTGCGCGCGTCGCTGGCGAGGTGGTCCCATGGTTTGCCTCCCCCATCAACCGAGACCGCTTTCGGGATCAACACCGGTCTGGAACACACCGTCGAGTTCCTCAGGTGAACAGATGTCGGCGCCGGCGCCCTCATTCGACAGAATCTGGCGTGTGGCAAGGAGGGTGTTCGCCTTCATGGCCGGGAGCACGTCGACGGGTCCCGGCCAGTCTTCTGCGAAGGCTTCCCTGAAGCGCCGCAGGTTCTCACGGATCTGTGCTTCGGAGAACACGAAGAGGGGCGTGCCGAATTGTTCGGCGAGGTCCACAGTGCTGGCACCTTCGATGTGGAGCACCCCGTTGCGGACAGAGAGGCAGTCGTAGTCGCGCATAGTGGCGGACCAATGCGGGCGCGTGTCGGACGATCGAGTCATGGTGACCTCCTCGGCGGGATCGTACCGAAAGAAGTCGGCGGTTGTAGCGTCATTCCGTCGCGTGCCACCGACTCGATTCACGCGGCCGGGAGGCGGAACCCGACACATCCGCCAGGGCCGGGTTCGGCCCAGATCGATCCGTCAAGTGCCTCGATGAAGCCACGTGCGATAGCTAGGCCGAGGCCCGAGCCCCCAGTCGATCGTTCTCTCGAGGGATCGCCACGGCTGAACCGTTCGAAGGCGTGGCCGACGAACTCGGGATCGAACCCGGGCCCACGATCGAGCACGCGCACCGCGGCGCCGTCCTCGTTGCGGACCTCCACGGTCACCGCGGAGCCGCTCGGAGCGAATCGGATTGCGTTGTCGAGGAGGTTGCGGAGCGCTCGACTCACGGCCTCAGATCCACCCACGGCAACGACGCGCTGTTCGGCAACCAGCTCCAGCTGGACTTCGGCCAACTCCGCCACCGGCGTGAGCACCTCGATGGCTTCGTCGGCCAGCTCCGTGACGTCGATTGGCCCTCGTTCCATCTCGACCGACCCTTCCTCGAGGCGCGACAGCAGGAAGAGATCGTCGACCAGGGAGCTGAGGACCGCCACGTCGCGATCCATCGACTGGAGGTACCGATCGGGATCGGGCGCCAGACCGTCTTCGAGGGCTTCGATCGCGGCGCGCAGCGACGCGAGCGGGGTGCGAAGATCGTGGCCGATCGCCGCAAGGAACTGTCGGCGGGCGGTCTCATGGGCGCGCCGCTCTGCTTCCCGCTGCTCGAGATCGGCTGCCATGCGGTCAAACGTCTCAGCCACCGTCCCGACCTCATCGGCGCGGACCACCCCGGTGCGTGCGCCGAGGTCTCCCGCCTGAATCCGCCGCGCGGCACCGGCGGTTGCTTCAAGATCGCGCGCGAGGTCACCACTGACCGAAACGGCAAAAGCGACCGTGGTTGCCACCGCGAAGACGAGCACCACCAGCAGGAGGTTCAGGTCGTGGCTCGACAGGAACATTTGCTGGGCGGCAATCCCCACCGTCACGGCCGCGATCGCCAGTCCGGCGAGCCCAACGACCAGCACACTGCGCCGGATCGAGTGAGACCGACGGCCAGCCCAGCGCAGCACAAGCGCAAGGACGGCGGCGAAGACGGCGACCAACACGAAGATGAAGCCAAGCAGCACGCGATCTTCGGCGGTCGGCTGCATCGATATCTCGAACACAACGAGACCGACGAGGACCGCCGCGAGAAACCAAATGACGGCTCTCACGATTCGAACCGGTAGCCGACGCCCCACACGGTGGCGATCCAGCGCGGCTCGTTGGGGTCACGTTCGATCTTGCGCCGGATCCTGCGAATGTGGACCGTCACCGTTGAGGCGTCTTGCCAGTCGGTCGAGGACTCCCACACCTGTTCAAGGAGCTGACTTCGCGAGAAGACTTGTTTCGGGGCTGATGCGAGGAACACGAGGAGGTCGAACTCCTTCGCCGTGAGTTCGACCGGCTCCCCATCAACGCGAACTTCCCTGCTCCGTCCATCGATCTCCAGACCGTCGAACACCAACGATCCTGCCGGAGTCGGCGGCTCGGACCGCCCGGCTCTTCGAAGGACGGTTCGAACTCGTGCGGCGAGCTCTCGCGGCGAAAAGGGCTTGACTACGTAGTCGTCTGCTCCGAGCTCGAGGCCGAGCAGCCGGTCTGTCTCCTCGGTGCGGGCCGTGAGCAGGATCACGGGGATATCGGCCCGTTCTCGGAGCTCGGCGAGGATGCTGTATCCGTCGATCTCGGGAAGCATGATGTCGAGCACAATCAGGTCGGGCTGTTCGGACTCGATGAGCGCCACGGCAGCGCGTCCGGCCGATGCCTGAAGGGTCGTGTACCCCTCACGTTCGAGATAGGTGCAGACGACTTCGCGAACGATGTCTTCGTCGTCCACAACCAAAACGGTCCCGGCCTTCACTTCCATGCCGGTCATCGTACGGGGAGAGGACACATTCGGTTGTGTTCCTCATCGAGTTCAGGGAATGTTCATTGGTGGAGCTCCGGGCTTCCAGCTACGAGCAAGACCCAAGTCTCACGTCTTGTCTCTCGGGGATCGAAGCTCGAGGTTCGGGGTCCTTGCGACGCGACGGGGCCCCGCGTCGCCGCGGGGCCCGGTCGTCTCGTCGCCTACCTAGCCGGCAGGTCTTTGAACTCGATCAGCCGACGGGCTCGAGTTGCTTCTTCGCATCTGGCTCCGTTGCCGGCGGCTGCGGCTTCGTGGCCTTCTCTTCCCTCGTTGCCCACACCAGGCCGAGACCGGCAACCAGGACCGTGAGGCCGATCGCTGCCAGCGTGCCTGCCAGCGCCAGCCCGAGCTGCAGCGCCGAATGGGTAACGGTTCCGACGCCGAGTTCGGCGATCAGGGCGTGTGCCGTGCCGTTCCATGCCTGGTCGCGTGCCGGACCCTCGATCGGGTGCATGCGGTCGAAATCGGTCCAGTAGAAACCGTTGACGTCAAACACGTACTCCCCCGCGGCGAAGGTCTCACCGTTGTACTCAACGGACTCGGTAAGCACGACGGTCTGAGTGCCGTACAGGGTGTGGTAGGTGATCGTCGCCATCTGGAACATGTACTCGGATGCGGTATTCACCAACGGATCGTTGGGATCGAGATCCGCTTCCTTGACCGGATAACCCCAGTCCTCCGTCAATAGCACCATGATTGCATCGGCACCTTCAGTGGTTCCGCGATCGATGAGCTGCCCATCGTCGTTGTAGTTGAGTTGTACGTTCTGCGCTTCGCTGAACGACTGGAGTGAGTTGTACCCATCCTGTACCTGGGTGTAGGCCACTCCACCCCCAACGACGAAGAGCAGGCCGATTACTGATAGGACGATTCCGAGTGTTCGGAGTCGGTTTGCCATTGTTGCCTCCTTGCGGCGGTTTGTGATTTGGTTCACGAAGTGTGAGTTAATCGTCATTCGTCGATTAACGATAGAGTCAAGAGTCCCTATCTTTACTTTTTGTATCGCCGCCATGCACGACGGCAACCGCCAATCGACGATGAACGGTCTTTCGGCCCCATGGCACGGACGGAAACGCTTGGTAGGCTTGTCTTCGTGGACCTCACCCCGCCGCAGGCGTGCCTCGACGACGACCCGCCGGTCGATCCGGAACCGCTCACGTGTGAGGAGATGGCGGTTATCGGCAAGGCGATGGGCCACCCGGCACGTATGGAGATCATCGAGTTCTTCCAGGAGTGCAAGCCACACACCGTGGGACAGATTGCCGACCATCTGGCCCTCGCCCAGTCCACCGTCTCCGAGCACCTCCGAATCCTCAGGAACGCGAACATCCTCCGCACAGAAGATGAGGGTCCGCGTACCTGGCACTGTCTCAATCGCAGCGTCCTGAAGCGATTCGCTCGCGACACCGAGGCGGCGACGATCCGCACCGACCGCTAGGGACCAGGACGGACCGTCACACCCAGCGGTGGGGAAATCTGCCGCCCGTCAGGAATCATCCTCTACGCGGATGGATGCCGCAACGGCGCTGAGGAACTCCGGATTCGCAGCAAACAGGTCGGACAGAACCTCTCCGGTGCAAACTGCGGTGACGAGCACCATGGTCCACACCGCACCAAGACCCGGGATCAGGCCGATGACCAGCACTACCGGGATTCCGGCGAGCCGAGCACGGATCGCCCACATCCTCAAGTGTTCCTGTCCAAGTCGCACCGACGCAATCTGGATTGCAGCCATCGAAGCGAAGGCAAACGCCACCGACGCCACCAGGAGCCACCGATCGCTGCTCGAGTACTCGTGACCGTGGTCGGCTCCGACGATGGCAAGTTCGATGGAGACGCCGAACATGGCCAAAGCCGCTGCGAGAGGAAGGTGGCTGTAGATCCACACCGTTGGGCGCCAGTTCTTCCCCTCCCCTCGCCGGCGTATGACGGATCCGTCGAGGTGCTCGAAGTTGATCCACCACAGACACGTTGCCGCCCCGAGTCCGAAGATTCCCACGAGTGTTGTTGGTGCCTGCCAGGCAACATGACTCAGCCCAACGGTCACGGCGACGATCGATTCGCCGAGCACGAGGATGGTGAACAGCCCGAATCGCTCAGGAAGATGAGATACGTCAAGGGGCGACGCGGCCTGGATCTTGCGAACCGCATATGGGGTCGCGAGGTCCACGGCAAACGCGAGACCCCAGAGCCAGAACCGCGCCGGCTCCGGCGCGAAGATCGAGATCAGCCAGATCGCAGACGCTGAACCGAATCCGATGAGATAGCCGCGCACCAGCGCTCGCGTCCCGGAAACGTGCCGGTACGCCCTTGCATACAGCAACAGGAGAACAAGCCTGGCCGCGGTATACCCGAGTGCGAACACCAGGGTAGATCCTGCCTCGCCGAGTGAGAGGGATACGGCGATCATCGCCACGGCCACCATCTGGGCGCCGGCGAGCAATCGATAGATGAGGTCGTCGGTGTCGTATCGGTCGGCGTAGAACGTGTGGCTCGCCCACAGCCACCACACCAGGGCGAAATACGCCAGGTAGGAAGTGACGCCAGCCCAGGAAACCTCGTGGACGAGACGCGTCCCCATCATCGCTACGGCGGCGACGAACACCAGGTCGTAGAAGAGTTCGAGCCACGTCGCAGTGCGCTCCGATTCCTCGATGGTCCGAAGGCGTGGTGGAGCTATCGCCGCAAACTTCACAGGGACACCTCAACACCGGGGAAGGCAATCCCGGTGTCTGGAAAACGCCGTCGTGCGAGTGTCAGGATCGCGTCAGCACCATCGTCCGTGGTGCGGGGATCCAGGCTCGTCAGCAGCAGTCGCCCAACATCCGCGGCCTCGGCGGCATCAACCGCCCCTTCCCACGTGGAGTGGCCCCATCCCTGCCTGATCGACAGTTCGTCCGGGGTGTACTGAGCATCGTGAATGAGCACGTCGACTTCGCGAATCGCTTGGACGATCGATGCATCCCGTTCCGTGCCGGCCTCATGATCCGTCACCAAGCCAATACTCGCCGACTGCCCGTCCACCCGGTACCCGACGGCACCCTGGGGGTGCTCGACCTCGAACGGAGTGACAACCAACCCATGGATCTCCACAGGCCTCCCGATGGTCTGGAAACGAACGTTCCCGGCATCAGCCAGCGATACCGGGAACCAAGGCGGCGTGATGACGGAGGTAAGGGCACCCTCCGGTCCACCAGGACCGTGGATCAGGACCTCGGCTCCTCCCGACCACAACGCCTGGAACATCGAGAGGCCCTGGATGTGATCCCAGTGGTAGTGCGTGAGGAACACCTCGATCGAAGGGGCAAGCTCGAGGCCGAACGTTGCGTGCGCCGCGAGGCCGGTACCGGCGTCGATGAAACCAACGATCTGGTCGCCGACCACGAGGGCGACTGACGTCGTGTTCCCTCCGTACCGGACAAACTCGGCTCCCGATACAGGAATGGACCCGCGACTGCCGAGCACCACGATACGCGCGCCGTCTGACACCTACCGACCCTCCTCCCAATCGGTTCTGAGCGTAGCGAAGCTCTCGCACACAGTGGGGAGCGCCCTGCGATAGGATCGACACGACGACCGACGAGCCTGGGGACCCCATGAGATGAGCAAGCCCGTGATCCTCGCCGTTGACGATGACCCGCAGGTGCTGGCGGCTATTCGACGGGACCTGCGATCTCACTACGGATCGTCGTACCAGATCATCGCGGCAGCTTCGGGGCCCGAAGGGCTCGAGACCGTGCGCGAACTCAGGGAACGGTCCAGAACCATCGCCGCATTCGTCGTCGATCAGCGCATGCCGGACATGACCGGCACACAGTTCCTTGTTGCCGCCCAAGAAGTGTTCCCCGAGGCGAAACGATTGCTGCTCACCGCGTACGCCGACACCGAAGCGGCAATCCAGGCGATCAACGACGTTGGCCTCGACCACTATCTCCTCAAGCCGTGGAGTCCGCCGGAGGAGCGCCTCTATCCGGTCCTGGACGACGCGCTCGACGACTGGCAGGCACACGCCGAAGTGCCGTTCGACGGCATCCGGGTCCTCGGGACCACTTGGTCGCCCGCCACCTACGAGACCAAGGCGTTCCTTGCACGCAACGAAGTGCCGTACCGATTCATCGACATCGAGCGAGATACCGAAGCAGCACACACCGCGGCTTCGGCTCATGCCACGGAAGCCAAGCTCCCGGTTGTAATCCTCCCCGACGACTCGGTCCTTCTCCAACCTTCGAAGGCCGAGTTGGCCACTGCGGCGGGTATCCACTCGATACCCGAGGCACCGTTCTACGACCTCGCGATCATTGGTGGCGGCCCGGCCGGACTTGCCGCTGCCGTATACGGAGCTTCCGAAGGTCTCTCGACCGTGCTGCTCGAACGGGAGGCACCCGGCGGCCAGGCCGGAACAAGCTCACGGATCGAGAACTACCTCGGCTTTCCCAAGGGTGTGAGCGGCTCGGACCTGGCGAGAAGAGCGATCGCCCAGGCGACGCGCCTCGGGGCGGAACTGATCACGCCGGCCGAAGTTGCCGGGGTGACCATCGGCCATACGGTCAAGACCATCGCCCTGACCGATCAAACCGAGCTGAAGTGCCGGGCCCTGGTGATTGCGAGCGGCATGACCGTTCGCAAACTCGACGTCCCCGGATACGCCCGGTTCGAAGGAGCAGGTGTCTACTACGGAGCAGCGGCGACGGAGGCAGCGACCTATCGAGACAGGCACATCTTCGTGATCGGTGGTGCGAACTCGGCCGGCCAGGCCGCGGTGATGTTCTCGAAGACGTCCTCGAAGGTGACCATGGTGGTCCGGTCAGAGTCCCTTGAAGAGAGGATGTCGCAGTATCTCGTCGAACAGATTGCCGCCATCGAGAACATCGAGGTCTTGACCGGCACCCGGGTCGTGGACGTTGAAGGTTCCACGACCGTCGAGTCGATCAGGCTCCGGAAGGTGGCAGCCGGCTCAGAAGAAACCAGGCCCGCGTCGGCCTTGTTCATATTCGTCGGCGCCGTGCCACACTCGTCGTTCCTCAAAGGCACGGTGGCTATGAACAAACGCGGCTTCATCTACACCGGCTCAGACGTAACGACGTTCACGAAGGCCTGGACACTGAAACGCGATCCCTTCCCGCTCGAGACTTCCGTGCCCGGGGTTTTTGCCGCCGGCGACATTCGGGAAGGGGCCGTCCGCCGAGTGGCTTCGGCCGTCGGCGAAGGTTCGATCGCCGTCACCCTCGTCCATCGATATCTCGATACTGTGTGAGCCCGTTCGACCTCCGCTCCGTGGATCTGTTCTCCGGGCTGGACGACGCTGCCCTCGCACGGCTGGACGAAGATCTGGCGACGTGTTCGCTCCCCAGCGGCGCGACCCTCTTTGAAGAAGGTGATGCCGGCGATTCCGCTTATGTCGTGACGTCCGGGGAGATCGAGATACTCAAGACATCTGCCGATCGGACCGTCCGCATCGCCGTTTCAGGTCCCGGCATCGTTGTCGGTGAGATGTCCATCCTCACAGGCGAACCGCGCAGTGCTTCGGCTCGAGCACTCGTGGACACCGAGCTCGTCTCGATCCCGAAAGCGGCTCTTGATGCCCTGCTCGAGGACGATACACACGTGGCACACGCGCTCTTCGATGTGTTCATCGCTCGCTGGCGTGAGCAGCAGTCGCGGCTCCGGCAATCCGAGCACATGGCCCAGATTGGTGTCCTCACCGCCGGACTCGCCCACGAAATGAACAATCCTGCAGCCGCGGTGACAAGAGGATCAACACTTCTCGCGGCAGCGGTCGAACGACGCGTGGCGGCCGAAGCAGAGTTGCCGCACGGCACGGTGATTCCGATACCCACATCGACGCACGCGCCGACGAACCCCATGGAGCGAGCTGAGATCGAAGATGATCTCGAGACGGCGCTCGATGGATTCGGGATTGAAGACGCGTGGCGAACAGCGCCGGCCCTTGCCGAAGCCGGCTACTCGGCGGACGATCTCGGCCTCGACGGCGGGACGGCGGCGGTGGTCGTGGAAGCGATCGCCGCACGCGCTGAGGTCGACGCGCTCGTCGCCGAAGTGGCGGAAGGGTCGAGGCGGCTCAGTGAGCTGGTTTCTGCACTCAAGTCGTACTCGTACCTGGATCAAGCCCCGGTCCAGGATGTCGACGTCCCACGGGGTATTGACGACACCCTGCTGATCCTGAAGTCGAAGACATCCGACCTCGCGGTGATCCGAGACTACGAAGCCGACCTGCCATCAATCCAGGCGTACGGAAGCCGCCTCAACCAGGTTTGGACCAACCTCATTGACAACGCAGCCGACGCGATCCACGACGCAGGGATAGACGAGGGTCGTATCACGCTGGCGGCAGCCGCCCGAGATGACTCCGTCGTTGTCACTATCGCAAACAACGGTCCGGCGATCCCACCACCGGTCAAGGATCGCATCTTTGAAGCCTTCTTCACGACGAAGGAACCCGGACGCGGCACGGGCCTCGGTCTCGACACCGTCTACGACATCGTGGTCAATCAGCATCGGGGCACGATCGACGTCGACTCGAACGACGAAGAGACGACGTTCACCGTGACTCTGCCGATCAGCCCACCGGATGCAGAAGCAGTTTGATGGTCATGTCGCCCGCCGAGCAACGGCACATCGCCGTCAGTTCTCACCGAACTCTCAGCCCTCTCTCATATGCCTCTGTGCAACCGCAACTAACTTGGCTGCAATGCGTAGCACACTTCTGATTGGCTTGGTTCTCGTGCCCACCCTCATCGCCGGTGCGTGTACCGGCGATGACAATTTGGCGCAGATCGCAAGTCTCGAAGCAGACTCAGCGGACTCCTGGGACGCAGGCGACACTGCCAGCGTCGATCCGATTGCTGAATCCGAAGCTGCCATGCTCGCATTCACGCAGTGTCTCCGCGATCAAGGCGTCGACGTCGATGACCCGACGATGGACGCCGACGGAAATATGCAGCTCCCGCCGATCAACATCGAGGTGCCGGACGTCGTGACGGATCCCGACGAGCTGCCGGACATGTCCGAGTTCGAGGACATGATCGCTCCGTGCGAAGAACATCTCGAAGGGGTCGCTAGCACGATCAGCTCTGCCGACACGACTGAGATCGAAGACAAACTCCTCGCGTATGCCGAGTGCATGCGGGACAACGGTGTTGACATACCGGATCCCGACTTCTCATCGAGCGGTGGTGTGATTGACCTCGGCGCAATCGGCGGGAAGACCTTCGAAGCGGCCGAAGCGGTATGTAGCCCGCTGCTGGCTGATCTGGGATTCAGCGGCTGACGCCACCCGCCCGCGCCGTCGCGTCGGGACCGTCAGGTCTGACTACGGCACAGCCAAGGTCGCACGACGTCGTCGTGCTCTGATCGATCGCTGTCTTCGTCCGGGTCCCGGCGACGCGCTCCGGCTGGATCATCGAGCGGAGCGCGGAGACCGCATCTGCTCTCATGATCTGGTGTGCTACCAGTCGGGCTCAGCCCGTTGCTGCTTCGTCCCACTCGAGAAGCCAGTTGGCGTAGGCGCCGGGCCACGACCCTTCCCGAGCATCGGAGCGGTAGCGCTCATCAGCTCGGACGAGCCATTCCTGGAGCGTATCGACGGACGGGTTTGATTCGAGCAGCCGCAGGCTTTGGCCATACATGTGCTCGGCATACCACCGCGACCAGCCGGGGTTCGGACCACCGTAGACGGCATGGTGGGCACGTCCCGTGGCACCGAGCAGGTGACGAAGTTCGTGTTGACGGCTCTGAACATCCATGTCCGAAACGTACCGATCGGATGGCCGAAGTCAATGGTGTTGACCGCGCAGGCATCGATCGACATCCCGACGAAAGCCCCAGCACCCCCCAACCCCGGTTCGTAGACTCGCCAAGGTGGACCAGCGAACCGATCTCCCAACGGGCACCGTCACCTTCATGTTCACCGACATCGAGAGATCAACCGCGCTCGTTGCGAAGCTCGGGGACGCGGCATCAACCCTCTTCGCTGCTCACTCGGACATGATCCGCGCGGCCATCCGTCACCATCGCGGTGTTGAGGTCGGGACCGAGGGCGACTCGTTCTTCTGCGTGTTCCCATCGGCGACGGATGCAGTTGCTGCTGCCGTAGCCACCCAGCGCAGCCTGAACGATCACCCGTGGCCACCGAGATCCAGCGTGCGCGTGCGCGTCGGTCTCCATACAGGGTCAGGAACACTCGGGGGCGACGACTATTTCGGCTTGGACGTCCACCGGGCCGCCCGCGTAGGAGCTGCGGGGCACGGCGGCCAGATTGTGATGTCGGCGGCAACGAAAGCCATCGTTGAGCGAGCGCTACCCCCAGACGTCGCGGTTCGTGACCTCGGGCTCTTCCAACTGAAGGACCTTGCGGAGCCCGAGCACCTCTACGACCTCGTCGTCGACGGCCTGCCATCCGAATTCCCGCCTCTCACAACCGCGGCTTCCGTCGTGCCGGGACTCCCCGAGCCGCTGAGCCGCTTCATCGGACGCACCTCCGCGGTAGATGAGATCACAACGCTCCTGTCGACTTCGCGATTAGTCACGTGCACCGGACCGGGAGGTGTCGGCAAGACCCGCCTTGCGCTCCAGGTTGCCGCTCGAGTCGCCAATCGCTTCGACGCATGCTTCTTCGTGCCGCTTGCCCCAATCACCGAACCGGACCTTGTTGCCTCAACCATCCTGAGGGCACTCGACGTGCCTCCGACGGGCGAGCGTGCCGAGGATCAACTCACTGCCTTCCTCGCGGACAAACGCTGGCTTCTCATTCTCGACAACTTCGAACAGGTGGTCGATGCTGCCCCCATCGTGCCGGCCATCCTCCAAGCCGGCCGGGGCGTCTCGATTCTGGCAACTTCGAGGACCGCACTGCGTATCGCTGGAGAACGCGAGTACCCGGTGCCTCCGCTCACCGTCGCTTCTTCGGATGCTGCGGCAGGTATCGAGCCGCTGCTCGAATCGGAAGCTGTCCGGCTCTTCATCGACCGGGCGCAGGCCGTGCGCCCCGACCTCGCACTGGACGAAGAGACAGTTGAGGCGATCGCCGATATCACTCGAAGGCTCGATGGCCTTCCGCTGGCAATCGAACTCGCTGCTGCCAGGGTCCGCGTCATCGCACCTTCGGATCTTCGGTACCGGATGACCGACATGCTCAACCTGCTCACTACGGGATCACGCGACGTCGACGAACGCCAACGCACCTTGCGCAACACCATTGCCTGGAGCTACGAATTGCTCGACGATCGCCAACAACGCCTGCTGGAAGACCTCTCCGTATTCAGAGGCGGCGCCACGCTCGACGCCATCGCAGCGGCATTCGGAGCCGAGCCGGAGGATTGGGAGTGGCTCGACGATCTCGACAGCCTCATCGGGCACAGCTTGATCGACCGCATCGAGACCTCGTCGGAATCTCGGTTCGTCCTCCTCGAGACCATTCGAGAGTTTGCGGCGGAACGCCTCGACGATCGAAACGCAACGACCGCCGTTGCCGAGCGGCACCTCGCCTGGTTTCTGGAGCTGGCGGAACGAGCCGCAGCGAACCTGAAGACCCTTGACCAGGGGACCTGGCTGGCAGTACTGGATCGAGAACGCGACAACCTGAGGGGCGCAATCTCATGGGCGACGCTGGAAGGCGACGCCGAACGCGCGTCGCGGCTCGTCCTCGCCTTGTGGAGGTATTGGCACATGCGGGGCCCCATCGCGGAAGGCGGCGCGCGTGCTCGAGATGTGCTGGAGATGGAGGGCCTCGCCCAAGACGAACGCCTCCGGGCACTGGAGGCCGCTGGGGGATTGGCGTGGTGGGCAGGCGACATGCACGCCGCCTCATCTCACTATCTCGAGGCACTCGACCTCAGCCGGAAAGCCGGAAATGATGAGTCGCTCGCCAACGCGCTCTACAACGCCGGGATGGCCATGAGCTTCAAGAGCCCCGGCGACGGCACGGACTACCTTGCTGAAGGCCTCGCCATCGCGGAGCGGAGCGGGAACACACAGGCCGCGTCCCAGTGCCGCTGGGGCCTCTCATCGGTGTACCAGTTCGAGCATGACTTCGATCGAGCCCGCGAGGAGCTCGTCATCGCCCTCGCCGGGTTTCGATCAACAGGGGACGTCTTCATGACGAACTGGACGCTCCGAGACCTCGGCAGCGTCGAAATGGTGCTCAACCGGCTCGACGAAGCCGACGACCACCTCTCGGCCGCCCTGCGCTTCTTCTCTTCCACGGGAGACCTGTCCGGGACCCTCGGCCTCCTGCGCGACCGTGCTCGGCTTTCCGCCATGCACGGCGACACGGACCGCGCACTCAGATTGATCGGTGCGGCAGACGAGCATGAACGCCAGACCGGCCTCAATCTGGGCCAGTTCGAGCTCGAGGCGCTGGGTATTGAGCATCCCCTTGTCGTCACTGACGAGGCCGCCGCCGAGCAGTTCAGAGACGAAGGGCGGGGCTGGTCGATCGACGAGGCGGTTGCCTACGCACTTGGATCAGACTGAAGGTCGCCTCAGCCCCGGTCCACCGATGTCTCGACGGCTGCGATCGTTGGGAGCCCCTTGGGCACACACGCCCCCGGCTCCGGTGACGCTGTTCCTTCAAAGAAGTCGGCCGGGGTGTTGCTGCGACGCACCAACCATACGATCGGGGCAGCGGCAAGTGTGACGACGCCACCTACGACGTAGGCGGCGGAGTACGACTGACGCTCGGAGTAGAGGCCGAGCCCGGCTTGCCCACCAACCGCACCGATGCCGCCGATCATCGAGTCGAACGAGACCACCGTCGCCCGCTCGGCCGACGGGACCATGCCGTGGATGAAGGCCTGACGAACCGGCATCTGGACACCCATCGCAACAGAACCCACGAGCAGGAACGCAAGCGCAAGCGGAAAACTGGTCGCCCAGCCAACCCCGATCGACGTGAGAGAGAATGCGATGGCAGTCCAAAGGAGGATGGTCGTCCGCCGGCCGCAGAATCGGGTGATCAGCTGCACGAGGCTGTTCCCAATGATCATCGCCACGGCCAGAAGCGCCGCAACCACCCCGGCGACCCATACGGCATCTCGTGCGAGGAGCTCCAGGAAGTACGGCTGCCATGCGTACCACGCCCACATGAAGACACCGCCCTGGATGGCTCCCGCGATCATGAGCATGCGGAGGGGTCGATTGCGCCATCCAAACCTGACGCCGGCAGCCCCGACGGCGTTCGCCTCCGCGGGGAGTGTGCGCCAGGTAATCGGTTTCGATTGGAAACCGATGTCGTGCATCCCGAAGAACGCGAGGACGAACAGGAGGAGCAGGAGCAGTGACCGCACGACGAACGGAATCGCGAGATCGATCTGGCCGAGCAACCCTCCACTCACGGTGCCGATCAGCATCGCCGCGCCGCCAATCATCTGGCCGGTGGCGAAGACACGATCCATAGCACCGTCGTAGCCCAGCCCTCGAACCCCGTCGACGAGCCACGCCTCCATCGCTCCCGAATAGAACGTGTACCCGAGGCCAAGGAGCACCGATACGGCAGAGAAGGCAACAACGCCGCCGCCGATCGCGGCAAGCGCGACGTAGGCGAAGGTGGCTCCAGCGAGCACAAGCACCGACAACAGGAACGAGGCGCGACGGCCCACGGTGTCGGCAACAACGCCGGTCGGGATCTCGAACAGCACCGTTCCGACCGAGAAGGCCGCATTCGCGAAGAACACCTCGGCCACCGAGAGACCGGCGTCCAGGAGGAACAGGGTGTTGATACCCCAGATGATCGAAGCGGCGAGCGTGTAGATCCCGGCGTAGGTGTAGTACCTATGAACGAGCGCACGCGCGGCACCAGACATCGTTGGAGCAGTCGCCATCGGACAATCCTACGCGCGCCGGGCTGCGATTGGGTATTCCGTTGACTCGCCCTGAGGCGGAGTCCGTTTACGCCCTGCGGGCGGTACTCCGAAGTCGGGAG
>Ga0316193_10001395_pt1 | contig 16222 bp, 12 predicted proteins | sample MerIslsedime2_MG_FD_207735 | JGI IMG/M metagenome (GOLD analysis project Ga0316193, IMG submission 207735) | Coastal sediment microbial communities from Maine, United States - Merrow Island sediment 2 | ecosystem: Environmental > Aquatic > Marine > Coastal > Sediment | place: USA: Maine...
CGCTTTCCAGGAGACGGCAACAGCGACGGCACCGTAGATAATGGCCTGCAGGATAAGAGTGATGACCATGGCGCCGTTGACAAAAGAGTCTGAGGATCGTTGTGCTTCGGTAGCCAGGCTGTTGGTTAAGCGCCCTATCGGCTGGTGGAGGAAGTACTCCCATTTGCTTCTGAGTACGGCACGCAGTATCTCCAGCCGCAGGTCTGTTGCGACCCGTGCCGCGGTATAACCGACCTGTTTCTGGGCGACCAGCAGCAACAGATTCTTCAGCGTGGCACCCAACACGATAATGGCCAGAAGAACCCCGATGCCGGGATGTATACCCAGATCATTCAGGGTGTCGGTTACCGCTCGCTCGAATTCATTCTGTGGCGGTTCTGTTTGCGTATCGCCACTCTGTCGGGCATCGTTCTTAATGGCGATGTTGAGCAATGGTAGCAGGGCTGACAGGCCGATACCCTCGGCAGCACCGGCCATGAGCAGTGCTACCAGCATGACAACGGTCTGCCAAGGGTAAGCACGGAAGAATGTCAGCATTAATTGCATACAAACTGCTCAAAAGCTTGAAAAAAAAGAGGATTTGTCGATATAGACATCAGAATAAATGCAGATTATGCCTTTAAGGGCCGCGGAAATAAATAATTGAGCAAAGATTGCGCCGGGTTCTGGCTCAGATTCAAGGCGCGCATAATCGTTTTATGTCACCCTTGCCGCAATACAGAAGCTGGGCATTTGTTTCCGCGGCCCTAACGAGGCAGCGCGACAAATTCAGCGCATGCGATTGATCAGGCCACCGGCAACGCTTAACACCAGCATCACCGGCATAAAAACGGCCAGTGCGGGAGGTATTCCTGCCATCGAGGCCCCCGTCTGGATAAGCTGAGACAGCAGATAAAACAGGATGCCAACGCCTGCACCGATGGCGAGATTTTTTCCAAAGCCACTGCTTCTTGTCGTCCCAACGCTGGCCCCGATGGGTACGGCCAGAAAAACCATGGCGCCAGTAGTGAGTGGCAGGGCTATTTTCTGCCAGAAAAGCTGTTCAATGCGCTCTGACAGCTGGTCTGTCGATTTAAGGTAGTCCGAATACTCATAAAGCCCCGTTGGTGTCATGCCAGCTGTAGAAAGAGGCAGTACAGGCAATTCCTCACGTGACCAGAAAGGGCCCATCTCCAGGTTCGGCAAATGCCTGCTTTTCAGTTGATCGCCATGCAGTGTCTTTTGTTCTACATTCAGCAGGTCCCAGCGTCTGCTATCGGTGAGCTGGGCACTACGGGCAAATACGAAATGCTTTAGACGCCCATCAGGCGAGAACTCGTAGAGGTAAATGCTGGTTGGTACCTGAGCGTGTTTTAAAGTACGTACATTGAAGAAGCGGTAGCCACTATTCGACCACAGGCCTTTTCCTTTGAGCAGGTTTGCCTTGCCGGTTCGGATCAGGGATTTTTCGGTTTCCGCCTGCTGGAACAGGGGTGCTGCAATGAATTCACTGACGGCATAGAGAGCCGCGACCAGAGCGAGGGTTGGGATGACAACCGAGCGCAGAAAGCGGGAAACAGATACGCCGGCGGCGCGCATGGCAATGAGTTCACTGCTTTTGTTCAACCCTGCCAACGCCAGCAATGAGCCGAGAAGGGCTATGACCGGGGCCAGGTCCATCGAACGCTGTGGCAGCGTATACAGCATAAAGCGTACGGCATCGATAACCTGGTAGCGCTCCGTGGTGCGTTCCAGTTCTTCAACGAAACCCAGCAGGGTGAATATCGAAGTCATGACCAGCCAGACAAGCACCCAGCCTTTCAGCAACTTCCACGCAATGTATCGGTCCAGAAGCCCCATGTCAGCGCTTCCGGCGCAGCCAGGTCGGCGCCACCATCAAGCCGATGAACAGCAAAAGCGGAACCAGGTAGATCCACCAGATGCCGGGAAAACTCTGCACTTTGCCAACTTCAACCCAGGTGCGCGCCACACCGGTCAGGTTAAAAAGGCCGACATACACCAGGATAGCGAAGACGAAACTGTGATACCGGCTCTGTCGGGGTGCGCTGCGGCTAAGCGGAACCGCGAGCAGGGAAAGCAGCACAGTTGCAAGCGGTGTCGATAGCCGCCACTGGAACTCGGCAATATCCTCGGGTGCATCAGATCGGTAAAGATTGATGCTGGGTTCGGCTCTCCTACGATATTTGGTGTCCCGCTTGTCTGTCGGAATGTAAACTTTCATGTGTTTGAATTTTAAAGTGGTATCCTGGCTGCCGAGTTGGTCGAGAAGATAGTTGTAGCCGTTCAAGAATTCAAAGCTGCGGCGTTCACCGGCGTGAACCGGTGGCAGCAAGGCTTCCTGGGCAAAGATGAGCTGTATTTTATTGCCCTGTTCACTCTGTAGGAATACGTCCTGCAGTCGTCCCTTGTGCTTGTCGATGTGCCGTGCAAACAGAACGTATTTGCTGCCCTGTAGTTCAATGAACTGGCCGGGTTCGATTTTGCGAATATCGAATTCAGCACGGGCTTCGGCTTCGATTTGATAGATTTCGCGGTAGGCCCAAGGCCGGGCAAATAGAGAAATGGTACCAACGATGACAGCGATCAGTACGGACAAAATAATAACAGAGCGCAGAATTCCGGCCTCGCCAACGCCTGCGGTATTAATGGCAGCCATTTCAGAGTCACGATGAAATCGGCTCAGCGCAGCGATAATGGACAGATAGAGTGCGGTGGGCAGCAGCACTTCCAGGGTAATGACGCTTTTCAGGCCGATGAGACGGGCAACGACGGAAAGCGGGATTATGCCGTCTGCTGCCTCCGACAGCTTTATAGCGAACGTGTAGCCGGTAAAAACAATGACCAGCAGAGTAATGCCCAGAAACATGGGTTTGGTGATCTCTGCGGTGATATAACGGCTTAGGACCAAGGTTACGCCTGTTGACAGCTACGGGTTGCTAAGCCTTTATTGTACCGATTTTTTACCGCAACAGAGCATTAGCACTGCAGTTCTCCGGTGATTCCTGTAAGCTCGCGATTTTTAATACGGGTCGATGTTGACGGGTGAGCGAAAGCGTGCAGGACGGTGCCCCCAGGCCGGTGACCTGGGTGCTCACCGGTTACAAGGCAGGTGATAATGCGCAGGTGCTGGCGCTGGCAGATGCCCTGGGCTGGCGCTATGGCGTCAAGCGTTTCAACTACAGGAAGACTGAGTTACTGACCAATCGGCTGCTTGCAGTAACGCTGGCTGGAATCGACAAGACGTCTTCCAGTGAGCTATCCCCCCCGTGGCCAGATCTGATTATCACAGCGGGACGTCGCAACGAGCCGGTGGCGCGATGGATCCGCAAACAAACAGGCGGCAGAACCCGGCTGGTGCATGTCGGACGCCCCTGGGCGCCGCTGGATGTTTTTGACCTGATTGTTACGACGCCACAGTATTTTTTGCCAGGTCGGCAAAACGTGTTAAAGAACTTCCTGCCGCTGCATGGTGTAATGAATGCGCGTCTGAAGGAGGCTGCCGATGCCTGGCGGCAAAGACTTGCACATTTAGCACGCCCCTATACCGCCGTGCTCATTGGTGGCGATAGTGGTCCCTTTGTATTTACCGGAGAGAAAGGGCAGCGCCTGGGGCAACGGGTCAACAGCATGGCGCTTCACGGCGGCGGGTCTTTGCTGGTCACAGACAGCGCCCGTACGCCGGGGATAGTTTTTGAGGCCTTCCAGCGCGAGTTAAGCGTGCCCACTTATATTCACCGCTGGTCTGAAGCGGGGGAGACTAACCCCTATTTTGCCTATCTTGCCCTGGCTGACCAGCTGGTGGTCACCGGTGAGAGCATGTCGATGCTGACTGAGGCCAGTTTCACCTGTAAACCGCTGTATATTTTTGATCCCGGTGACGCTCGACCCTGGTGGCGGCATGGCTATAATTTTCGATATAAACCACTGACTCACAGGCTGGCGATGCTATTTGCAGCCAGGCGTATGCATCGTGACGTTGGCAACATTCAGCGCCAGCTGGTAGCCAGCGGCCGGGCCGTCTGGCTGGGGCAGACTTTTCCTGCCGGTAAGCGGGCGGCACCACCGGATGATGCGCAACGGGCGGCAATGCGGGTGCGCGCGCTTTTCGGGTATTAGCAGTCGCTAGTGCACTGACGCCACCATGATCTTGGGGGTGACGTAGTCGGCGATTCGCTCGTGGGTCGCGGTGTGGGCCTGAATCCCAATCGCCGAAACCGCGCAGCCACCCCCGTGCCGGCGTGACTATCCAGTCAGTTCTCAGCGTCAGGACCGCACCGACCCTTGGCAACTGCTCCATGCGTTGCTTTACCTCCTGCGCCAATGCAGTCGTTCCGAGCCACTCGGTGTTGCAGCCGCTGATGATGCCCGAGTGTATAGGAGTGGTACTGTTCTGGGGGGAGTTCCAACATGAGTCTGACTTGATACATGCTATGATTATTCCACTACGTACTATTGAATCTTCCCAGCAGACACGACTTTATGAATCTAATCACAAAGAAAACACTTCACGCTTTTTCAAGTATATTAATTGCTGTTGGAATCTTGCTGTTGCTGTTCAACGTAATAGGTTTTTTCCATTACCAAACCGTAGAGATAGATGACCCACATCTGTTAGATGACTCCCCGACAACTGTGCCCGAAGAGTTGTTCTGGGATAATGCATACAGACGAATCAACGAACCTATAGACGCATACCTACAGCGGCTTACCGAATTAATAAGCAGAAGGATGCTGTTAATTGATGGGCAATACGCGAAACCCACTATCTTTGAAAACTGGATATTGTGGATATACTCAAAAATGATAGGTTACTATGAGTGGAGTGATACAAAAAGAGCAGTAAGATTAGGAGGAGGATATTGCTCACAACACGCCATCGTATTAAACAATATTCTGCGTGAACAGGACATCCCGTCAAGAATAATAAAGCTAGGTGGGCACGTGCTGAATGAGGTCTTAATAAACGGGGCGTGGAAGGTATACGATTCTGATTACAACGTTATTTTTAATGCATCTCTGAAAGAGCTTGAAAACGATTCCGTAAGGGTTTACGAAGCCTATCTGGGTGCCGGGCGCCCCGAGGATGAAGCGAAACAGTGGCAGAAAGTATTTGCGACGGATGCAGATAACTGGCATTACAGGAAGACAAGCATATACCGCGAGGAAAAATACTATATAGAAGTTGCCGCGCTATATCTGGTATGGATTATACCTTCGATAATGATCCTTATTGGCATAGGAATGAGGAGGCATGTGTAGTGCGGAGAAAACTGGACATGTGCCTTGACCGTGAAATTCCAGATTGACCTGCAGTACCCTTTCTTCCCATGAGGCTGCCGCTCCTCGTTGGCTTAACTGATTGTTAGCAAAACTGTTATGTCAGTTTTCTATGGAAACAGTGAGAAATCCGGTCTAGGCGGCTGACAGCTTGAGTGGGGGATTACCGGGCGGTGCGAGGTCCGGGGTGCGGTCCAGTACCTCGAAGGCATCGTGCCGTACGTGGTTATTTTTCATTTCCTCACGCAGCATGTCCTCGCTGACGATACCCTTGTTAACACATTCCTTGAGCAGCCCGAAGAACAGCCTGGTCTGATGCGGGTCCGGATGTTCCTTGTATTTGCCGAGCAAGCCGTATTCCCCGAACAGGTGACGGCGGGCGCGCATCACCCAGGCCACCGGCGGGAACAGACGAAAACGCTCAGCCGGGCGCCAGTCTATTGGCAGGCCCGCTTTCCACGGTTGTGTCTTGCGCCGCGTGACGTGCAGCATTTTGGTGTTTGCGGTGAGTTTGTCGAAGTCATTCCATTCGGGTTCGAAAAAGTCTATGGAATCCGGATCTTCCAGGCGCAGGCAGATCCAGGGCATGTAATCCCGCTTGGACTCGAACATCTCGTTGAACTGCTCTTCGACCTTCCAGTGCGTCAGCTTCCCGCAGTCCAGCAGCATAACGCTGCTGGCCTTGCAGCGGTCTACCAGACCCTTGGGCCCGGAACGCATACGGCACATAATGGCTTTGCCGTGCATATCGCGCGACAGCAGATCCCAGATATCGGCCACAGCAAAAATATCAGGATCAATGACAACAGCGCGACCCTGGTAGCCCATCAGCTCCGGCGGCATAAAGCGGGTTGGCGTGAACGATTGCAGATCGTCATTCAGCCAGGTGCGCTTGACGCCGTCACGCAGGTAAAGCTGGCCTTCACGGGCCTTGAAAAAGGGGAAATCACGGGTGTGCATAATGCGCACATCGAATGCATCACTGTGCCGGGAATTACGCCGCAAGGCATACTCGGCGACCAGGGCGCCTACGATCTGCTTGTGGTTGGTCTGGATAAAGACGCATTTGTCCATGAGTGGCGTGGCCTTCCGAAGTCTGCAAACAGGCATTGAATTATACTGGAAAACATTGATGACAAAAATAACCGGCTTAAAGCCGCCCCTGTCACGTACTGGCAGGATTCGGGCGAGCGATGACGAGCAGGTGTGGCCGCTTTTTGTGCGGTCGTGCCCGGTACTTCAGCCTGTTGCGGAGTGCGTACCACCACAGTCGAAGCGGGCGTTTTTTACCGCGGGTAATGAATGAGACAGAAAAATCTGTTGTCACGCTCTTGATTACCGTGAAATTACGGGAATCCAGGTAGGATTTTACCGACGCCTGTGACCAGTTGCGCACGTGCTGCCAGCGGTGGAAGAGCTTTCCCGATACCGGACACATGATGTAGCTGTCTTCCAGCGTCTCCTCATTCGGTGTGGTAAATATAATACGGGTATCCGGCGTGGAAAGGGTTTTCAGCGTTTCCAGCAGACTATCCAGTTGTTCGTCATAGAGATGTTCAATGACTTCGGCGACGATGATGGCATCGAACTGAAGACCCGAAGTGTTGATTTCGCTCTGATTGAATGAGCCAAGGAAGTCCTTGTCGTTGCCAAAGCGGTCTGTCACCTGTTGCCTCGCCGAAGTGGAGGAATCCACGCCGGCAACTTTGAAACCGGCCTCGAGCAGCGGACCGATCAGATTGCCGGGGCCACATCCGTAGTCGAGCACGGCGCAATTCTCCGGCAGATAGCTTTTGATCTGTCTGATGATCTCGTAGCTGCGACTATAGGTGAAAAAGTTTTTCGGAAACTGCGCCTCGTAGTCCCAGTACTTTTTGACCATATCCTCTGTCCAGACTAACAATTCGTAAGCTTTCACGTGGCTGGCTCTTTACAATAGTTAGTGGGCAAGGATTATCCGGTTCTGAACGGTGTGAAGAGATATCCGACAGACCGTGTCGAGCATAGCCTATAAGCTACAGCAGGCCGGGGTGCTGAGCTGGCGCAGGCAAGGCAGCGGGAATTGTACTGGATAACGGGTTAAACTCAAATGGTTATGGGTTTTCGCGCTGCCTTGTGCAGTTGCTGGCGAGCAAACCAATGTTGGATATTATCTGATGTTTTTTATTTCAGTTTCTATTGACCTGCGGCGACTGCTAGAATTCCGCATTCTCTATTCAACAGCCATATTACAGGGCTGCCTTTGTACAAGAACTTTGCAAGACACGTAGCGTGTGCAGTTGTGCTCAGAAGGTGCTGCTCCAATAGAGTTTTTATGATGAAGAGCCTGCTGATGTGACGCCAGCGTTTGTTGAAAATATGCCTGCCGGCAGGATTGCCGTTCTGATTCCGTCCCTGGACGGTGGAGGGGCGGAGCGATCCATGTTGAACCTGGTGAATGCCTTTCTTGAGCGTGGCCGTAAAGTCGACCTGGTTTTATGCCGTGCCAAGGGTGCTTACCTGGAAAATATTCCGACGCAGGCGCAGCTAGTGGTGTTGGAGTCAGCAGGTGATTTTGGTGGGCGTCTGGCGGCACTGCTGGCAAATCCTGGCAGACTGGGCTCTCTAATGCGCCCGGTGATTCTTCCGTACAGAATCGCACCGGAACTTGAGTATCTTCGCTCCCTGCAGAGCTACCTTCGGGAGCGTCAGCCCGATGTGGTCTTGTCGGCGTTGACCTACGCCAATCTGATTGCCCTGTGGGCGAAAAGTGTGGTGGATCCCGGCTTGCCGGTCGTTGTCAGTGAGCGTATAGCGCTTTCGCAGCACTGCTTCAATGAACCCAGTCGTCGCAAGTGGCGCTGGCGATACTTGCCGCCTTTGGTAGGTAGCAGCTATCCGATTGCCGATGCGGTTATATCCGTATCCAATCAGGTAGCGGACAACCTGTCTGCTGTTTCCGGTCTGCCTCGTGATTCGATCAGGACAATCTACAATCCGGTGGTCGACGATGAGTTGAGATCTCAGTCAGCGGTGTCACTGGATCATCCCTGGTTTGCACCGCAGTCACCGCCGGTGATACTCGGTGCAGGCCGGTTGGTACAGCAAAAGGATTTTTCCACCCTGATACGGGCATTCGCGCGGTTGCGCGCCAGCCGCAAGGCTCGTCTGCTGATATTGGGGGAAGGCAAGCAACGCCCGTTGCTGGAGGCACTGGTGAAAGATCTGGGGCTGGAAGCTGACGTGCAGCTGCCTGGTTTTGTGGCAAACCCGTTTCAGTTCATGGCCAGGGCTGCCGCGCTGGTCTTGTCGTCCGAGTATGAAGGTTTGCCTGGTGTAGTCATTCAGGCGCTCGCCTGTGGTTGCCCGGTTGTCAGTACCGATTGTCCGGGTGGCTCAGCGGAAATTCTCTGTGACGGCGAGTACGGCCCTCTGGTGCCGGTCGGTGACCATGCTGCGCTTTGCGCAGCTGTCGAATCCGTACTCGATAAGCCGATAGAGAAACATGTCCTGATGCACCGCGCGGAACAGTTTTCTATTGATGGCGCAGCAGAGCAGTATTTAACCCTACTCGACACGCTGGTTGCCGGCAGGACGATTAACTGAGGAACTGGGAAACCTGGATTACCGATGTGTGGAATAACCGGATTTATACAAGGCGGCGGTGCTGTCAGCGATTTGTCGGAACTATGCGGCCGCATGACTGGCGCTATTGCGCACCGTGGCCCTGATGCTTACGGGGTCTGGGTGGACCCTCAATACCCGCTGGCCCTGGGACACCGGCGCTTGTCGATCATCGATTTATCGCAGGCAGGTGCTCAACCCATGCTGTCAGCAACGGGGCGTTATGTCCTGTCTTTCAATGGGGAGATCTACAACTTCAGGAGACTGCGCAAAGATCTGTCTGATTCGCAGTATCCCTATAAAGGACATTCAGATACCGAGGTCATACTCGCAGCGGTCGAGCGCCTGGGTTCGAGAGAAGCCATCAGCAGGCTGGAGGGCATGTTCGCTATCGCTTTGTGGGATAGAGAGACAGGAACCCTGACACTGGCGCGCGATCGTGCCGGTAAGAAACCGCTGTACTATGGCTGGTGCGGGACAACATTTCTTTTCGGGTCAGAGCTGAAATCACTGTGGATACACCCAGATTTCGATGATTCGCTCGACCAGGATGCGCTCGGCCAGTACCTGCAATATGGATGGGTATCTCAACCCGGCTCAATTTTCAGGCAGATCAGGAAACTCCCTCCCGCTAGTCTGCTCGAGATCCCCAGGCAGTGCGAGTCCTGGTCGGTGACGCCCCGGCAATACTGGTCAGCCCGCAGTGTTGCAGAGCAGGGTGAAAAACAGCGATTCAAGGGAAGTTACGATGAAGCAATAGACGGCCTGGATACGCTGCTGCGTGATGCAGTCGAGGAACGCATGGTCGCAGACGTCGATATTGGCGCGCTGCTTTCGGGTGGAGTCGATTCGTCGATGATTGTTGCGCTCATGCAATCCATGTCCAGCCGGCCTGTAAAAACCTTCAGCATCGGTTTCTGGGAAGAAAAGTACAACGAGGCCGGGTTCGCGGCCAGTGTGGCAAAGCATCTGGGGACGGAGCACCATGAGCTCTATATGACGCCCGATCAGGCGCTTGAAGTTGTAGATCTACTTCCGACCATCTATGACGAGCCATTTGCCGATTCCTCGCAAATTCCGACTTATCTGGTATGCAAACTGGCACATGAGCAGGTAAAAGTTGTGCTTACCGGTGACGGTGGAGATGAACAGTTTGCAGGTTACCGGCGTTACCAGAATTGCCTGAAACACTGGCGCGATATCAATCGTGTCCCCGCTGTTTTCGGCAGTCTGCAGGGGCGGGTAACGCGGCTTTTGGGGGAATGGATCTGGTCGTACGCCAGTCGTAAGCTTGGCGAGACACAGACGGTACCCGGCTGGACTCGAAAGCTTGGTAAAATAAGCCAGCGATCGTGCAACTGGATTGCCGATAACCCGCAGGATGTTCTGGCGAACAAGTTCAACAAGTGTATACCGGTAGACAGGTTTGTCAGCCAGGCAGTAACACCGCAGACGCCGCTTGTTGATCCCGGCTCGTGGGCGAACCTGCAGGACCCACTGTTCGAGATGCTTCACTATGACTATGTCGGGTATTTGCCGGATGATATTCTTGTCAAGGTGGACCGGGCCAGCATGGCCGTAAGCCTGGAAGCGCGTAGCCCGCTGCTCGACCACCGCATATTGGAGTTTGCCTGGTCGTTGCCGAGGGACTATCTGTTTGACGGCAAAAACGGTAAGTTGGTGCTCAGGGATCTGTTGACCCGATATGTACCGCGACAGCTAATCGACAGACCCAAGCGGGGTTTCAGTGTTCCGGTCAAGGAATGGCTCGGTGGGCCATTGCGTGACTGGGCGGAAGCGCTGATTTCAGAGCAGGCGCTCCGGGATCAGGGCGTTTTTGATGTCAAAGCTGTGCGCCAGGTTTGGGCCCAGCATCTGCAGGGGTGGGCGAATCATTCGGAATTGATGTGGGCAATCCTGATGTTTCAAACCTGGTGGAATTCGCGAACGGAGGTCCGGCCTATCGGGGAAAGACGCTCTGCGTAGCGCTTGCCCGAGGATTAAATGTTTGTGCTGGAATCCTGATGAATCAAACAGTTCGGCTCGCGCGTATTTGCTTTTTGCTGGATAATCTTACCGGCGGCGGCGCAGAAAAAGTAATATTAAATCTTGCCAGCGGCTTCACGAAGCTGGGCCACCCGGTGGATATTCTGGTGTGCAAGATGGAGGGGGTGCTCTGTAACAGCATTCCGGCGGGCGTGAATCTGGTGCCGCTGAAATCTTCCTCGCCAAACCTGGGATTTCTTTGCGCAATGCGCGCGGACCCGGCTGGTTTCAGGGCAATCGCCGGTATGTTTACAAAAAGAAAATCCTTTAAATTCATACTCCCCATTGCAGCTCATTTGCAGGCAAGCAGACCGGACGTACTGGTATCCGCCCTGCCAAAGTCGAATATAAACGCGGTGTTGGCCAAATATTACAGCGCTACATCAACGCGCGTCGTGGTCGGTGCGCATATCAATATGTCGACTCAGGAGGCGGAATGCTACAGCAGCGGTAAGAGCAAGCTCAGGTACATGAGGCCACTAATGCAAAGGTGTTACCGCCGGGCAGATGCGGTGGTCGCAGTATCAGAAGGGGTGGCAGAAGACATTGCAAATTATCTCGGTCTTGATCAGGGGCATGTGACAACGATATACAATCCGATCGAGACGAAGCAGATAGAGACTCGCAGCTATGAATCGTTGAATCATCCGTGGTTCGATGCCGGGACTGTGCCGGTCATTCTAGCCATGGGCCGGTTCGTCGCCCAGAAGGATTTCCCTCTCTTGTTGCGTGCCTTCGCCAAACTCAGGGAAAATAGGCCGGCGCGCCTGCTGCTGCTGGGGGGGGATGAGTCGTCCGCTGAACAGCGCGAGCATCAACAGGAACTAGGCAGGCTGGCAACCCGGCTTGGCGTGCAGGAAGATTTCGATATGCCCGGATTCAAGGTGAATCCCTATCCCTTTTTGCGCAAGGCATCGGTCTTTGTGCTGTCGTCCCGCTATGAGGGGTTTGGCAACGTTCTGGTCGAAGCCCTGTTATGCGGTTGTCCGGTGGTGAGCACGAATTGCCCAAGTGGCCCAGCCGAGATATTAAGTGACGGTAAGCATGGAATGCTTGTGCCAGTGGGTGATGAACGCAAGCTTGCTGACGCCATTTGCGAAACACTGGATAATCCTGAAAATAAGGCAGTCTTGCGTGCGAGAGGAGAAGAATTTTCCATTGAGAATGCGGTAGAACGCTACCAGAAAGTGCTATTGGGCAGCCACCCCTGAAACGCCCCGCTCTGACAATTCAGTTTATCGCAATTAATCGTGACCTGGTTTTGGTGTCTGGATCATGCCTTGCGCAAGTATCATTGCAAGCGAAAGCCAGTATATTATCCATAACTCTCCAGGCCGGGTTATGAGCTGGTCGGTGTCTGCTGACTTGATTCGCTGTCAGCCATGCTGGTTGTGATGCCCGAAATCGTTGCTCTCAATGTCGAAATCTTCTGCCAGCAACATCGCGAGTGGAAGCCAGAAAAATAGCCATAACTCCCTAGGACGGTCTATGAGTTGATCTTTGTCGAAACTCATAATGATGAATCCGAATAAGAGTGCAGACAGATAGAACGAAGACATGCTGCTATTTTCGGTTTGAATCGCTCCCCGCAATGCCACGATCAAAATCGCTATGTGCAGTGCAAGTCCGACCAATCCACCATCGCGCGCTGTCGCCAGCATGGCGTTGTGAGCATAATTTGCTATGGACGCGCCCCCATGTTCGTCGACCAAAAGCTCTTTTTGGAAGCCGTTGCCAAAAATCGGTGCGTTACTGACTTGTTCAGCAACCGTTTCCCAAATACCGGGCCTGTGTGGTAGCCCACGGTTTATTTGTCGGGAAAACAGGTCCGGTGGCGTAACCAGGTAAATAGCAGTTGCCAGGGCGCCGAAAATCGTAATCATCGAAATGATCGACTTGCGCCCCAACTGGTGAATGCAGAGTAAAGATACCGCTGCCACTGTTGCCAACGCACCCGCCCTGCTTTGGGTCAGAAGTATGGACACCATCAGCACAATGGAAATGGATGCAAACAGGGATCGGCTACGGAGAGCCTCTGACTTTAACGCATAATGGAAACTCAGAAGGGTAAAGAAGCCATATGCGAAAGCAATGGAGTTGGGGTTGTCCATTAAACTTATCCCGTTCATGCGCGACCCAGGAAAAGGATTTTTCCAATACCACGCAACCATTGCCGTAATCGCCGCAATCGTGGCGAGGAAACAGGTGGTTTTCAGGATTCTGTCATAGGTGTTCGGGTAGTGATGCCGTAAATATACCGTTATCAGAGAGAACATGATGATAGAGGTCGAAATCCAGAAGGTTCTCTTTAATTCGGCTGGCGAGAAATCTGTGCTCCATAGAGAGCTCGTAACCATATAGCCAACATACAGTAGGATGACGTGTAGCAAAGTGCTTTTTCTCAGAAACCATAGAGTATTTCCGGCAATAAAGATGCCCGGCAGCAATAAGGCCACAAAATAAAACTTGTACAGATCCACTGCGTTTGGGATGCAAAAGAACCCTGCCAGGAAAAGCGTATAGCTCAGCGTTAGCCAGTTTGGAAGACTTGCCAGTTTGGCATCAGGAAAAACTCGCCGAGATGTAAACATGCCTTTTCGCCCGATCAAAAATGTTGGTTCGCTAACGCGGTATTTTGTTGCCTATGTATTATGATGTTTTCTGTTTTATGGTTAAATGGTTAGCCAGATAATGACGATGGTTGTTTATAAGGGCATTGAAATTCCTAGCGCTGGTAGTGACGGCTTCTCAGTCCAAGAATACCGGCAATTGAGCCGAATCCATCGGCGATGACGAGGGCGCCGAGCGCTAATTTTGACCGGTTCGCACTGTTTTTTAGCAATTGGGCGGCAACCCGGTAACAACCTACCGCTATGTTCTTTACAGACCGCACAAGAGATTTAGGTATAAGAACAAGCAGCTTGAGTGGGCTTGATACTTTCAGTCTGGATTTTACGTAGTGCCTGACGCTCGCACGTCGAAATTCCTCGCGCCACATGTATGCAAAGGTGGCTCGTTCCCGCGGTATCCATTCTGTCACCTTTGCCCGGGCGGCCCAGACGAATTTATAACCACGCAACTTGATATCCTGGAACAGCAGTTTGTCCTCTCCGCCGCTGAGTGCCAGCAGCGGGTCGAAGCGGAGCCCCAGCTTGGAGAATATTTCCGCGTTTACCAGCACATTGCAGGTGGCCGCCGGTGGATCCGCCTGCAGGTCCTCAAACGAGTCCGGATTTTGCGGTTTCGTGAAATACCCGGTTTCCTGAATCCAGCTCGCTGTGTCCGCTTCGAATGCCGGTAACGTCGGGCCGACGACCACATCCGCACCGCTGCTGGACTGTGCAAGCAGTAAATGATTCAGCCATGCCGGATCCGGTGATTCATCGTCATCGACCATCGCCACAAAGCTTGTTCTGTCCGGCAGATTGTCTATACAGGCATTGCGCGCATAGGAGATACCCTGCCGCTGCTCGGGAACATAAGTCAGGGACTCGAACGCAGATTCCTGGAATTCGCTGCATATCCGCCGATTTTCCAGGCTGCCTTCATTGTCGGCAACGATCACTGTAATTGTCGGCTGAGGGATATCGTTGAACGTCTGGCTGGCAAGGCACACCAACAAACGTCTCAGGCCCGCCGGGCGCCTGAAGGTGCATATGCATACTGCAACCACGGTATCTGTTGAATTGTCGGAAATCCTGAATTTTCCTTTTTTATTATGGTGTTGTGATGATGGTTGAATGCGGTCGCCAGCCGCGGGTTCTAATTTAGGGCGCTCAGAATACATTAAGCGATGTAAGGCTTCCATTTCTGGCCCGCCAAAGCCTGAAGTGGGGCATTGTAGCGCCAATGCTGGGGGCGGGTCGGAGGCACACTAGCTGTTGGTGAGTAGTGCGAGGATTCTTTCCCGTATCCGGCCCAGCTCATCGGGCAGTGCCCGGGATGGCTTGTTGAACGAGTCCCCCAGATAAACGGCGAACCCGCCGTCGATGAGTGTCTTGTGAATCTGCGTCAGATCACGGGTAAACCCAACCAGCCCGGATTGGTACAGCAGCCTGCCCATCCATCTGAACAGCCTGTTGCAGGCGCTGTTATCAGGCTGGGCGTGAAGCCGGCGGGTGAACGACTGCCAGATCAAACCCTGCCAGCTACCCGGGAGCGGGAAGATGGCCAGCGGTTTACCGCGGTCGGCGACTTCGATCATCATGGAGACACTGTCACCCGTTACGACAAAATAATCCGCATGTTCGAGCAGCGCGAGATAGGGGTTGTCAGTGTTGCCTTGTTGCCACTCATAGATCTGCGCACCGTCAGGCAACTGTGCCCTGAGGGTGCTGACGATGTCTGCTGAGGTTCTGCGGCTGGTTGAGAAATACAAGCTGCCGCCGTACCTTGACTGCAGCTTCCTGCACTGCGTGAGTAACTCATTTGTTACCTCGGCGTTAAAGTGGAACGGCCGGGTGGCGCTGCCGATCAGCACCGCGATGATGGGTCTGGGCAGTGACTCCAGTCTTTGCGCCCATGCTTTGGCTGAGCTGGAAACGGCTTCTGTATCCGTTCTCATGAGGGGCAGGGACAGGCGCATGACCTGTGGCAAATCCGGTAAGCGGTACTGGGGCAGTGTGATAATCAGGTCGAAGTTGCCGATCCAGCGTCGTGGCCTGCCGAGTAAAACGATCTTTGTTTTCGGGGACTGCTTTTTTATCCAGAGTGCCGCCATAGAGTGCCTGCGCCCGATGGTAATCACCAGGTCAGGCCAGGGCGGTGAAAGAGCGTCCGATCTGTCAGGGTCCAGGTGGTCCAGCGATACCTTGAAACGGGGCTTTCCCAGAACGTATACTGGCCGGGGGGACAGGTGCTTGATTGTGTAGGCAAGACCCAGGCTGTTGGCGATCATCTCGACCTGGGCGTTGTCGCCAAGTTTGTCGCCGATCACCAGCCAGATACGGGGCATCGTTGACGTCTGTCGAGTAGTTGTTTTCGCGGAATTGTCCAAGGGGCTTTATTTGCGTGCAGCTTGCTAAGGTGCACTTAAGTGCTCATGAGTAATGATCAACCTGTCAGCGAAATATACCACGCCGGTACAGGTCCCAGAAAAGTCCCCAGATAAAAATCAGCGGGTAACGCCGCACTTTTTTCGGGATATCAATATGGGCGCCGGAGTGGCGTTCCAGCTTCCAGGCGATGTAGTCCAGCCCGCCATCGAAGGTAAACAGCGCCTTTATCAATCGTGCCAGCGACAGGAGTTTGCCCTGCACGGCGCGGATTCTCCAACCGACCCGGTTGCTATAGCGTC
>Ga0316193_10001397_pt1 | contig 16213 bp, 16 predicted proteins | sample MerIslsedime2_MG_FD_207735 | JGI IMG/M metagenome (GOLD analysis project Ga0316193, IMG submission 207735) | Coastal sediment microbial communities from Maine, United States - Merrow Island sediment 2 | ecosystem: Environmental > Aquatic > Marine > Coastal > Sediment | place: USA: Maine...
CCTGACCGACGCTGGTCTTGATGTTCTCCCAAAGGCGCATCAGGTAGTTGAGATCTTTGCTGAGTTGGGTTTTGTTGCAGTCCGCACCGGCCGTGCGCACGATCACGCCGAAACCTTCCGGCAGTTTGAGGCTGTTTATAATCTCTTTGAGCCGCTGGCGTTCCTCTTCGTCTTCGATCTTGCGGGATATGCCGCGGGAGTCACTGCCCGGCATCAGCACCAGGTAACGGCCGGGCAGGGAAATAAACGTGCTCAGCATAGCCCCCTTCTGGGCAATCGGGTCCTTGGTGATCTGGACGAGAACTTCCTGGCCCCTTTTCACGATCGTGCTCAGGGACAGATCTCCGTTGGGGCTGTCATGAAAATAATCTCGGTGGATGTCGTTCTTCTGCAGAAACCCGTGGCGTTGGGCGCCGTAGTCAACAAAAACCGCCTGAAGACTGGGCTCTATACGGGTGATGATACCTTTGTAGATGTTGCCTTGGGTTATTTCCCGCGAAGCGCTTTCGATGTGAAACTCCTCCAGCTTGCTGTCGGCAACCCTCGCGATCCGGCACTCTTCGTGGTCAACCGCATTTATAAGAATCTTGCTGTTCATTGATGTCTCGTTTTCCTGCATATTCGTTTATTTTACGTCAATTTCCGGATTGTGGGGGGCGGGATACGGATTGGATATCAGCCTTCCCGTTGCGATGGTTGGGTAAAAACATGCCGCGACAGGTTTGTGCATGTACCCTCAACACCAGGCACCATAATTGGCATATCGCCGGAACAGGTTAAATTTTTTAAATTGTCAGATTATGAAATTGAAGCGGACAAGTCAAACGATTTTTAAGGAATAATATGCGGCTCAACCTTGATATTTGGCCTAGAGTGTGGCATGAAACAACACCGGTCGTATGGCGGATAGGCGCCGCGGCCGATGTGCGGCAGGTGAGGGCTCACTTAAAAATAACATCACCTTTAGCCGTTTTTGCTGATACGAGGAAACGATACATGGTAGATGAAAAATACAACCCGCAAACCATTGAGGCCAAATGGCAGAGATACTGGGCGGATAACCGTCTGTTTAGGGCCAAGGAAGAGCCCCAACGGAAGAAATACTATCTGTTGGAAATGTTTCCCTATCCTTCCGGTAAGATTCATATGGGCCACGTGCGCAACTACACTATCGGTGATGTCGTGGCCCGTTACATGCGGATGCGCGGCTACAATGTGCTGCACCCCATGGGGTGGGATGCCTTCGGCATGCCGGCTGAAAATGCCGCCATCGCCAACAAGAGCCACCCGGCCCGCTGGACCTATGATAATATCGCCGCCATGCGCAAGCAATTGAAACGCATGGGATTCAGTTACGATTGGGACCGTGAGATCGCCACCTGCACGCCGGAGTATTATCGTTGGGAGCAGTGGCTGTTCTTGAAGATGTACGCGCGCGGCATGGCCTACCGCAAGGAGTCTTTCGTCAACTGGTGCGACCCCTGCCAGACGGTGCTGGCTAACGAGCAGGTGGAGGCCGGCTTGTGCTGGCGCTGCGGTAAGCCTGTGCGCCAGAAAAAGCTCTGGCAGTGGTTTTTCCGCGTCACCGATTATGCCGATGATCTTCTGCTCTACTGTGATCGACTCCCGGGATGGCCGGAAAAAGTGATCACGATGCAGAAGAACTGGATCGGCAAGAGCGTCGGCGCCGAAATACGATTTGAAATCGAAAATCCGGCCGATGCGAAAGAGCGCGAGATAGCCGTCTTCACGACCCGGCCGGATACGGTATTCGGGGCGACCTTCATGGTCCTGGCTCCCGAACACCCGCTGGTGATCAAGCTTTCTCGAAACACGCCTCAGGAACAGGCAGTGGCCGAATTTGTCGATCGGATGGCGCTTCAGGACCGTTCCGCCAAGACCCTGGAAAACTACGAAAAAGAGGGGGTCTTTACGGGCGCCTATTGCGTCAATCCAATGACCCGGCTGCGGATGCCGGTTTTCACCGCCAACTTTGCCCTGATGGCATACGGTACCGGCGCCGTGATGTCCGTACCGGCTCACGATCAGCGCGATTTCGAGTTTGCCCAAAAATACGGGTTGGAGGTCATTGTGGTGGTCAAGCCCCTCGATAGCGAGCTTGACGAAGACAGCATGACCGAAGCTTACGTCGGTGATGGTATCCTGGTCAACTCGGGACCCTTCGACGGGATGGGAAACAAAAGAGCCCAGAACGAGATTGCCAAATATCTCGAAAAACATCAAATCGGTAAAAAGACGGTCAGTTTCCGCCTGCGGGACTGGGGCATCTCCCGACAGCGTTACTGGGGGGCGCCGATTCCGATGATCCATTGCCCGGACTGCGGGATCGTGCCGGTATCTGAATCGGCTTTGCCGGTGCTTCTACCGGAAGACGCCGACCTGCTAGAGGGTGGTCGTTCGCCGCTGCCGGTTCTGGACAGCTTCATCCGCACTTCCTGCCCGCAATGCGGTCATGCCGGTGCCCGGCGTGAAACCGACACCATGGACACTTTCGTCGAATCTTCCTGGTACTTCGAACGCTACTGCAGCCCGCGTTACGCCAAGGGGATGTTCAACCGGGACGCCGTGGATTACTGGATGCCGGTCGACCAGTACATCGGTGGAGTCGAACACGCCATTTTGCACCTGCTCTATTCGCGTTACTACACCCGCGTGCTGCGCGACTTGGGCCTGGTCGATTACAAGGAGCCCTTTACCCGCCTTTTGACCCAAGGTATGGTGTGCAAGGAGTCATTCGTCTGTGGCGAACACGGTTTTCTGCTGCCGGAAGAGGTCGACGACAAAACCGGGACGCTGTGCTGCGCCAAATGCGGTCGATCGGTGACCGTCGGTCGCGTCGAAAAGATGTCCAAATCCAAGAAAAACGTGGTCGATCCAAATGTGCTCCTTGAAAAATACGGGGCCGACACGACCCGTCTGTTTTGCCTGTTTGCAGCGCCGCCGGAGAGGGATTTGGAATGGAGCGAGCAGGGAGTCGACGGCGGTTACCGTTTCCTGACCCGTGTATGGCGATTCTTTACCTTTTGGATCGACATGGTAAAAGCGGCGTCACCGTTCGACGGCCGTCCCGATCTTCTCGAAGATTCCGCCCGCGACCTGCACCGCAAGATCCACGAGACCATTCAGCGCGTTACGAGAGATATCGAAGACCGGTTCCACTTCAACACGGCGATCAGTGCCGTCATGGAACTCTTCAACACGATGGCGGTTTTCGAACCGGGTGAGGCCTCAGACACAACCATTGCGACCATGCGCTTTGCCATGGACACCGTTGTGCTGCTGCTCTCACCGATCGTTCCACACTTTGCAGAAGAACTCTGGCAGGCTCTGGGACACGAGTCCAGCGTTCTTCAGGAGCCATGGCCGAAATTCAGTGAAAGCGCACTGACAAGAGACAAACTCGAAATCGTGGTCCAGGTGAACGGAAAACTCAGGAGCCGTTTTAATACCGGCGCCGATACCGACGACGACACGCTCAAGAAAAAGGCGCTGACTGACGAGCGGGTCAAAAAATTCATTGAAGATCGGCCGGTCAAAAAAGTGATCGTCGTGAAGAAAAAACTCGTCAACATCGTCATTTGAGAGCCAGGTGTTCGGATTGGATAGTCCCGGTAAAATCATCGGAATCATGATGCTGGCCGTTTTCACCATTGCCGCCTGCGGGTATCGTTTTTCAGGGGGTGGAGAATTGCCGGGCGAGGTGAAGCGGGTCTTCATTACCATTTTTATCAACCGCACCTCCGAACTCGGTGTCGAGAACGTGTTGGCGGCTCAGTTGACCGATGAGTTCATCTCTCTTGGGCCGAAGGGTGTCCTGGTGAGTGAGCGGCAAACCGCCGACGCGGAGCTTTCCGGGGTGATTTCAAGCGTAGTGATTAACACCGTTACACTGCGGACACAATTGAGCAGTGCAGAACGGCGGGTGAGGATCACGGTGGCGGCCAGCCTTACGGGGACGAACGGCAAGGTCCTCTGGCGGGCTAATGCGCTGTCGGAAAGTCAACCTTACAGGGTCGAAGCCGACAAATTAACGACGGATGTCAACAAGCGCGCGGCGATTAACAGAGCCGCCAGGCTCCTGGCCGAAACGATATACAATCGCATGACCTCGGATTTTTAGCCGAGCGTCCCTTAGACGTCCAGTTTTTGGATATCGGGCCGAAAGAGGAAATATCCAGAACATAACCGCCAAAACACCCTTTTTTAGAGCGACGATATCTCACTTGCTGGCGGCATTGACCTGTTTGGTCAGGCGGGAGATCTTTCTGGCGGCGGTGTTGCGGTGGATGACCCCTTTTTTGGCGGCCTTGTCGATCGCCGACTTGGTGGTGTTCAATTCGGCCGCCGCATCTGCGCCACTCTGGTCGGCAACGGCCTGCCGAACGTTTTTCACCACATTTTTTACCCGGGTTCTGGTCGATTTGTTGCGCAGGCGTCGGATGTCGTTCTGCCGTGCCCGTTTCAAGGCTGATTTATGGTTGGCCAATGCTGCCGCTCCTTTTTTGAAAATTAGGTCTGCAGTGAGCGATTGTCGAGGTCACCGCAAATGCAAGCACAATGCAAGAAAGATGTTGCAGATACGATAACCCGCCTGATGCGGATAAAAATCGGCAATCCCGTAAGGTTTCAAATTATTAAACGCTATCTACTATTCAATTTGCCCATCGATGTCAAGAATTTTTAAATCGGAAATTTGCCGGGCCTGTATCGGATTCAGAAACGTCCGATTGACGGCCGGTGTATTATTGTAATATTGTGTCTGTACCTATGACAATTAAGCAGAAATTTTTCTTGGCAGCGGCGCTCATGGGCATTTTATCTACGCTGCTATTGATCGTTTTCGGTGAAAACGGGTTGACCGACCGAAAGCGCCTGAAGACCCGGTATGGTGAGGTGGTATCGGAAAACACGGCCATCGCGAAAGAAAACGCACGGCTTTACCGGCAGATCGAGCGGTTGAAAAACGATCCGGCCTACATCGAGAGCATTGCCCGCCGCGAGTTGGGCATGATCGGCAGCAAAGAAGTGATTGTCAAACCCTTAAATCCGGTATCGCCGGACGACGTCAGTCATGCCGATGATGGGGCCGGCGGCCGCGACGGAAATCCCTGAATCAGAAAACGCACGAAAGGCGGACATGATGCACCCGGGCGACACGGGCATTCGAACCGCGACCATGGCCAAGATTTATGCCGGACAGGGGCACTACGACCTGGCCGCCGAAATTTACCATCATCTTCTGCGCGAGAATCCCGATCGCCAGGATTGGGCCGACGCACTCGCACAGATCGAGGCGAAACTGGCTGTCCAAGCAGAGAGCCGCTTCCGCGATCCGGCTGAACGTCTGGCCGAATGGATTGGGTTGATGCTGAGCTACCGGCGGTTGTTGGATCTGCGAAACATTCGGCGCCAGGTCGCACAAAAAAACACAGGAGGTCGGAAATGAACGATAAAAAGGTTGCGGAAGTCATCGATATTGCCATTAGGCGTGAAGAGGAGGCCTACCGGTTTTACATGGATATCTTCGGCAAAGTTCACGATCGGTCGGCAAAGGATACCCTGGAGTTTATCGCCAACGAAGAGAAGAAGCACCGCGAGTTCCTGGTAAGATATCGTGATGGCGGATTCGGGGTGCAGGCCCTGCGAATGAACGATCCGGTCGAATACAAAATTGCCGAGTATTTAGAAGAACCGCCGGTGGCGGAAGATATGCGCAGTGAAGATGTCTACCTGGTCGCCGCTCACCGCGAAATGCGATCGCATGATTTCTACACGGGACTGGCGCGTCTGCATCCCCAGGGCGATTTGCACACCATGCTGCTGAAAATCGCCAGTGAAGAGCTGAAACACAAGGAAAAGATGGAATATCTGTATGCCAATACGGCATTTCCTCAGACCGATGGCGGCTAAGGGCTCACTCAAGGATAACGTCACATTTCGGACGCCGATGCATCGCGTCCGGCTGCCGGCGCGATAACTCAAAAAATCCAGATATACCGAGTTTTCGTGCCTTACCGGCCGGGCGCTTCAACGCCCAAAATTGCGAACTCATTGTTCGGAGGCAGGGTCGTGGCCGGAATTTTCAGCGGGCAGGCCGGCGGCGGCCCGGTAAGCTTATTTTGGCGCGGCTTTTTCAGTACCGTCGGCAGGTTTCTGAGTCTGCGGCGCAAGAGACTTTGTCGAATAGAATACCGCTTTGACCCGTTTCTGGTCACTGCCCGCTACCACGATTTCACCGGTTTTGCGATGCCAGGAGATCTTTGATCCCGTCAGCGTATTTTTCCCGTCGGTTACGAAAGAATTATCGCCGATTAACTCGACCACATCGTCTTTCATCCGGTATTCCGCGCGATCGGACTCAGCCCGGCGGTCATCGGCGTTTATCTTAACCCGTCCGATCGCCTCGATTTTTTCAATCGAATCGGCGCCGGATACCCCTTTAGCCCCCGTTTCTGCTGACCGTTGATAGGTAATTTTAAGCGTGTCGGAGCGGATGGAAAAATTTCCTTGGGCGGCTACCACGTTCCCGATGAATTCGGCATAGTTCTGGTCGCCGTGGCTGACCAGCCGGTCGGCGGTGATTTCAATCGGCTGGGTCGTCAAATCATTTTCAGGCGGCCAGGTTTTGTCGGCAGGAGAGACACCGCCGGCGAGCGCCAGCAAAATGGCGGTTGCAAGCAAGCATCGCAGCGATTTCTTTATCAACTTTTTATGCATGAGACTGCCGCTAGTTTTTGATGAGGCGCTCAAATCGGATAGCCAGACCATTCGGATCGACCCGCACAATTTCACCTCGCACCGTGAAATCCCGGCGCCGATGACCAGCCGGGACCGCCAGGTTCAATTGTTCTCCCACGGCGATTCCGTCAGCGGCCTCGATGAACATCCCCCCCTTGCTGATGTCCTTGACGGTGCCCTTGATGAATCGGTCGCGGGAAGCGTAAAGTGTGGCCCTGCCGAACGACCGCCGGGAGTGTCGCCGTTGCTCGATTGATCGCTGGGTGCTTCCGTGGTCGTCAGGCGCCAGCCGGCGCTCTGCGGCGTTCTCCGGTTGTCCGGGTTTTTGCGGCGCGTCATGGCTACTTGTGGCTGGATGACGCCGAGCAGGCGAAGGCGGGTGCGGTTGACGGCGGAGATTCTGCGAGAGATCGGGTTTGACATAGGCAACGCCAATGCCGAAATCGTAAAGGGACTGTTTTTCGGGGAGCCGGCGGCACCATTTCACGTGGCCGTGGTAAACACCAGGACACCTGGCATAGGGTGAGTTCTCGATGCCGAAAATGATCGGGACGCCCGGTGCGTAAGCGACGGTGCACTCAAAATACAGGCCCCCGGCGCTGTAGTTGACCATTTTACCGTGATGATATGTGCCCTTAGTAAAGTTTTCGATCAAGATTGTTGCCGCGTGGTCGAAACGGGCGTTGATTCTGGCTTCCCAGGTGGTTTTCATCGTATTTTTCACTTGAAGAGGGGTCTTTGTCAACACGTACCCGTGTCGGCCCCCTCTTTACCGATTCTTTCACTTGTTATGGGCATCCTGTCGGTGCTGCCGGATCGACGTTGTATCTGCCGGTATTCACATCAGAAATCGAATGGCTTGTCAACAGGATTCCCTGTTTTGGAAACCACGTGCGGATCATAGAGCGTGCTGCAGTTTGTCGATATTTCCTCGAGCGCTTTTTCGATGCCCAGAGCCGGGCGGTAGGGACGATGGGATGCGATGGTTTCGACGACACGATTCTTCAATTTCTCGCTGTAGGTTCCATTCAGAATGCAGCCGCAATCATCCGGCGGCAGAGCGTTGCACCGGTCATTCTGGCGTGTCATCGTGTTTTCGATCCTTTACGTCTTGCAACTGGAAAGCCGGGATTTCAGGTCTGCCATAACTTCTTTTATTTTTCGGCCGTGGTTTTTGCAAAGGGCCTCACAGAAGCGTTTGACTTCGGGCAGGACGACTCCGACTTCCGGCAATTCGGGAAAATTTTTCAACGACAGCGTGTCGAAGTCGATAGTGGCGTAGCACAACTTATCGTCCAACGATCGGGTGTCGGATGCGCCGCCACCGGTGATCTGTTCCTTCTGCAGCACCTGCGGATTTAATTTCTTGGCAAACTGCAGCGCGCAGCTCGGAGAAATCGACGCGTTGATGCGGGTGATTTCCTGATTGACAAGTCGGTGCATTTCGAGCACCAGGTAGTAATAGGCTTTCGTCGGATCCGGGTTGGCGGTCATGTCTGCTTTAGACCGGCCGTGGAGATAGACAGCGCAGGATTTTTGCAGGGTGTCGTAAGCGTTACAAACCAGTTTCGAGAATCGGTTGCAGAATCCGATTGCAAGCGGCATGCACAATTGGGCGTTTTGCGGCACGACAGCCCCGGCAGCGGTAAGGAGGGTTCCCTCCACGTTGAGCATTTCGTAGAATGCCGGTGCCTGATCTCCTCTCAACAACAAGTAGTTGAGAAGTGCCGCCGGGTTCCGGACCTCAGCCTCTTTGAGGCGAAGTGCTTGCACGTAATGATGGAACAGGTCGATTTTTTCGTCGAGTTGTCGGCGGTTTTCAAAAAAGGATCCGGCAACATCGGTCAAAATTTCCTCGACCAGCGGATCAATGAAGTCGTCGTTAAATCCCATTTTGCGGCTCCCCGGAAAAACGTTTTTGGGATCATACCATATCAGTCCGGACGGTTTGAGACAAATGAATATTGAGCCCGCTATCGCTTTCATCTGCACTTGCCGTACCTCGCGTGACAAGGTATGAATCTTTTCAGAACGCGCCTTTTCAAATCTCTGATGTGGGGAACGAATGAGTGATAGACTCGCAGAGTTTTTGAATATGCCCCTGGCCGTCGGCAACCGTACGATATCCGGGAGGCTGGTCCTGGCTCCCATGACCCATCTGGGTAACATCGCCATGCGTGAACTGCTGGCCTCTTTCGGTGGATTTGGATTGCTCTTTTCCGAGATGTGCAGTGCCAGAAGGATTCCGCATGAAAATCGTGAGGCGTCAGACCTGTTCCGTTGGCGGGATCAAGAATTGCCGCATCTGGTCTGTCAGATTGTCGGTTTCGATCCGGCGGCCATGGCCAGGGCAGCCCGCACCATTCAAGAGGCGGGGTTTTTCGGGGTCGATCTCAACTTCGGCTGTTCGGTGGCTGCGATCTGCAGCCGGCGTTGCGGAGCGGCACTCCTGAAGCAACCGTCTTTGGCTGCCGCCATCGTGAAGGCGGTGCGCCGGTCGGTTTCGATTCCCGTTTTTGTCAAATTTCGCACCGGCTGGCAGGATAATCCTCTGGCGGCTGTCGATCTGGCACGTCGATTCGAGGCGGCCGGAGCCGATGCCCTGACCTTTCATCCCCGGGTGGCCCCTGATCGTCGCTCACGCCCGCCGCGGTGGGACTATATCGGTTTGGTCAAACAGGCGGTTTCGATTCCGGTATTTGGAAACGGTAATGTTTTCAGCCGGACGGATTGTGTCACAATGCTGTCGATGACCGGTTGCGACGGAATTGCCATCGGACGGATGGCAGTGGCCCGCCCGTGGGTTTTTTCCGAGTGGGCCAATGGAGTGTCCGTTGGACCGAATATCTACGGCAACACTGCGCTGCGGCTGGCCGATCTCCTGCCGCTGTATTTCGACGAAGCCCAGGCCCTTCGGCGTTTCAAGAAATTCGCGCTTTACTTTGCCGCCAACTTCCGGTTCGGTCACACCCTTTACACCCGGATCTTCAATGCAGCCGACATGGAGGCGATCCGGTCAATCCTCAGATCCTTTTTTCAGACACCGCCCGATCTGACCATGAGGCCGAACATGAATTTGTTCAGTAATTGATCACCTCGGCTCAACGTTCCAGCAGAGAACACATCAACTTGAAGTAAACGCTGGCGGCCAAAATCAGGATCGTGCAGGGTTGCCACAGGAGCCGGTAGACTTCTGCCAGAGTGGTCTTAAAGTAGGCATTGGACAGGAGCAGGCACAGGTGCAGGGGTGAGAGCAGCACCCCGACGAAGCCACTGACCAGAGCCAACATCATGTAGGCCAGCAGCAGGTGGCCGTGTCCCATGGTCTGAATCAGGGAGATCAGGATCGGAAAAGTCGTGCCGACAAAGGCGATCGTGATTCCGGCCACCCCGCCCACAAGGAAGGGCAGCAGCATGGTAATCGGCATCAGCGGAACATGCCAGCGTATCAACTCGCGGCTGACGGCCTCGATGGCGCGACTATCTTCAAGAATACCCTTGAAAATAAGGATCGACGTCACCATGTAAAACATGCCGAGGAGCTTGGGGTTGACAATGACGGCCCGCAGCCGGGCAGCCGTAAAACGATTATGGTACCAAACGCTGGAGATGGCCAGGATCAAGGCGACTACCAGACCGGTTTCTTTGGCAATGGTAAAGCTTCCGCAGGCCGTCAGAGCCGACAGCAGTATACCCAGACCCAGTCCTAAGAAAATCACCACCAATACCGGCGACAATTCAGCCAGAAAAGGTCGCAAACCAGATCGGTCGGCTTCGGCTGCAGAAGAACGGGATTCGCCAAGGGCACCCCTTAAGGGTCGATAGCCAGCTATCAGTGCCACCAGGGTGAGCGGGAAGAGAGCCAGTACGAAACTCCAGAGGTTCAAGCCTGCGATGGTGGTCGTTAGCAGAACACCGGGATAGAGCGGCCACCAGTATTCCCAGATATGACGGAACCAGTAATTGACGTAGCTCAATTGGTCGCCCTTCAGAAGGTGGCGATGGCCGAGGTTTTTGACCATCGGCGCGGAGAATATGGCGCCGCCCGGCATCGGCAGCAGGCCGATCAGGGCGGGAAAGACTATGGGGTTGAGCGATGGACGCCGCACAAGTCCACGGAAATTGTCGAGTAATCTGTTCATCTGGCCGGCTACCTCCATGCTGTGACTGAGGACCAGGATCAGCATAACGATGACGGCCAGGGCAAGCGTCTTGGGATGAGTAACGGAAAGCAGGGCTGATTTGAGGATCTGCAGGGGCCCCAAACCGAATGACAGTCCGAGAACCAGCGCTCCTGCTGTGAGGGCATTGCCGAGGCTGACTTTTCTACGAATGGCGACCAGGATCAGGATGAATGCCAGGGAAATCCGCAATATGGCGGGGATGTGACCGAGAAATGACATGGAGAAAGTGTCCATTGTGAGTGAAACGAGTTGTGATGGTCACCGCATGATGCGGCATTTTGAAAAAAGACGATATCAGCCTTCTGGAGCCGAAAGGTATCTTTTTGTGGACGACAGAATTTGAAATGACTGCTCATTGACCGGTTGTGCACTTATGGTTCAAACAACCCCTCTATACGCGGATCATTCAATGGTTTGCAATACCCTTTATGGAGATACACAAAACCAGTCGATTCGACCCCCGTGGGAACGATGGATAGTGTCCATCCGCGGCTTCATGGAAATGACTGATTCGTTTAAGATGATCGGTTCGTTGTTTGGGAGGAGCGGGGGAGATGGCTGATGAATGCGTGCTTATCAGCAGGTGGTTGTACCCCCGGAGTCGGATCGACTCCGGGGGCGTCCGAAAGGAGGCGTGCTTCTGAAGTCCGCCATACTCCAGAAGCCATCAATGAAGATGAAACGGACGTAAAAGAATTATAGCAAAATTTATGCCAACTTACTCTAAAAGATAACTATTTAAAATATTGAGATATTTTGAATTGTTGTCGTTTAAGGACGTCAAGAATTTGACATTGGATGGGTCTGTCCGCGTCTTCCGACTATCCTTTTGGCCGCGAAAATTCCATACGGCTGTGTGTGATGCGTTGCAGCACGGTGATGGATGTCAGCACAAAATACAGAACAAGGCCTGCCCACAATATCAGGTCCGCAAGGGGCGGCAGAGCGCAAATCAGAAAGACCCAGGTGATAAGGTAGATTGTTCTCCAGCCACGCTCCATCCAACCGATGCTGCAGGTGCCGCCGAGGGCTTCCGAGCGCGCCTTGACATAGCTGATCATGACCGTCGTCAATGAGCTCGCAAAGATCAGGCCGCTGGCCAGAATAAACCGGTCGGAGTTCCAGAACAGAGTCCAGAAACCGAAAATGTAGAAGAAATCCGAGATCCGATCCAGGGTGGAGTCGAGAAAAGCACCGAACGTCGATGCAACGTTCCGACGGCGGGCCAAAAGTCCGTCCAAAGTGTCGACAAAACCGGAAATAAGCATAAAAAGAAGACCGACGACAGGATGCAGAAAAAATCCGATCGGAACGGCGGCGGCCAGAAGCACGCCGACCAGCGTAAACTGATTCGGGCTGAGCGTCAGGCGATTGACATATGGCAGAATCCGTTTATCGAGCCACCGGTAGTAGGGTTCGGCCAGAAAACTCTTGCGAAGCGTCATGTCAACAATTCAGGGATTGTGTTGGATTTCAGATCCGGTCTTTGACCGCCATGTGATCTCCGGCCCCCATTTTCAATATGGACACTTCTTAATTGGACAGAGGTTCGCGTTGTTGAGGATTGTCGGTCTTTGCATCTCCTTTTTCCGAAAACAGAGATATGAAATTTTCGGTCAGGCTAAACGCTTCATCGTCTGTGAATTGACGCGGTGGATGTTTGCAAAAATACGCCGAAGGGCCTTCGAGAACACCGCCTTGGCCGCGGTCCAACGCGAGTTTGACACACCGGATCGCATCGATGGCGACTCCGGCCGAATTGGGAGAATCTTCGACCGATAGACGCAGTTCGATTTCCATGGGGACATTACCGAACAATCGTCCCTCCATCCGGATGAAGCAAACCTTGTTGTCCTTCTGCCAGGGGACATAGTCACTCGGGCCGATGTGAATGTTTTCGTTTTCCAGTCGCTGAGCCGCCACGGATTGAACCGCTTCAGTCTTCGACTCTTTTTTCGAAATCAACCGATGACGGTTGAGCATATTTAAAAAATCGGTGTTCCCCCCCGTGTTGAGCTGGTAGGTCCGCTCGAGCTTAACCCCCCGTTTCCTGAACAGATCGGTCAGGACCCTGTGCGTGATGGTGGCCCCAAACTGGGACTTGATGTCGTCGCCGATGATCGGTATGTTTTTTTCCCGGAATCGTCGAGCCCATTGCGGATCACTCGCGATAAAAACCGGGATGTTGTTGATCAGGGCGATGCCGGCTTCGAGGGCGCATTCGGCATAAAATTGTGTCGCGCGTCGCGAGCCGACCGGCAGGTAGTTCAGGAGAATTTCTGCACCGGTTTTTCTAAGAAGATCCACTACAACCTCATGTTCCGGTTCGGGAGAATCGGAAAGCAAAAAGGTGTACCGGTCCTCGTAATCCCGCATGTGATCCGACAGGCCGTCGCGGATTCGGCCCATGCTGACCGTAACGTCAGACTGCGGCAGGTCGGGACAAAATCTTTTGGTGCAATTGGGGAGTGCAAAGATCGCTTCATTGACCTTCTTGCCGACTTTACGCCGGTCGATATCGAATGCCGCAACGACATCGATGTCCCCAGGCCTGTATCCTCCCAAATCCCAATGCATCAGACCGGTTGCATCTGCCGGACCCTTGCCTCTGTAGTAGGTGATCCCCTGAATCAGTGAACTGGCACAGTTACCGATTCCCACTATTGCAACCTTGATCATGCCCATCGGTGGTATGACCTCCTCCCCAAGATAAAGAGTCCTACGATACCTGAAACTTTCTTTCCGACTGTGCCGGTTGCTAAGTGGCCCTATTCGTAAATACGGTGGCATTCAATGACCGATGCATCCCGCCGCGCCGTGTTGCTCGGCGCGCGCATACGCTTGGTATGCTTGCTTCTCGCGCCTTGCGCTGCGGGCGCCTCGGTCATCTCGGTGCGACACCGTATTTACGAACAAGACCCCTAAGTCCTACGCAAATAAATTCCTCATCGAATTTATGAATCGATGGACTAAGGGTTCACGAAAAGATACGAGCATCATCCAGCCCTCCGAAAAGATCCCCCCCGCGGTTGGGGTAAACTGATTAGGCGTTGCGCGGGTGATGTCCCTTGCTGCAATATAGAACGGTTTAATCCAGAATCAACGAGGGTTGCAACATTTTTAACGCCAACGAATAATTTTCAGGTTAGCCCGCGGCCGCTGCCGGTTTTCGGCTCAAAGAAACAAGGAATGTTTTCAGAGGGTCAACCATCGCCGTCATTGCAAACGATTAACGACAAGCGAAGAGCGGCTGAGGATCATAGCGGCGGGTTGTATTCGGCCTCGGCTGCCGTGGTCTCTTGATGGCTTTGTTCGATTGCCCAGCGGCTCAGAATTTTGTGGTAGGTTCGGATTCGGTCAACATAACTGACGGGCTCGGCCCCGCGGGCATATCCATGCGTCAGTCCGCGGTAATATTTCTTAAGTCGCAGCAACGGCAGTGTCGAACGGATGTCGGACCAGGCTTTCGGATCTTTGCCGAGCGCGACTGCCAGTTTCTGCGCATCCTCCAGATGTCCGAGGCCAACGTTATAAGCGGCTAAAGCCATAAACGTCCGATCCGGTTCCGGAATGTCCACCGGAATTTTCTTGTGAAGCAGGGCCAGGTAGCGCGTGCCGCCATGAATGGCCTGCCTGGGATCGAGCCTGTTTTTCACCCCCACCAAACGGGCGGTACCGAGGGTCAGCATCATCATCCCCCTGACGCCGGTGAAGCTCTTGGCTTTGGGGTTCCAATGAGATTCCTGGTAGGATTGCGCTGCTATAAGGGTCCAGTCCAGGCCTTGTTTCCGGGCCGCGTTTACGAAATATTGACGATACGGCGGTAATCGATGCCCCAACCGTTTGCGGAAAGTCGTGATGTCGACATAATCGAATTTCTGCAGGTGACCATAATAGTGTTGCTTAAGCCGTTCCAACAGCGAAACGGTAGGCGGCAGCTCGAACCACTGCTGGAGAGCACGACCCAGATGCCAGTTGTGCGGGTGCCGGACCCAGGCCTGATTTTGGCCTTTGTCAATGGCAAAATGGACTGTCAGTTCAGGGTGGTAGCGCCGGTTCAGCGCGACAGTGGTCGATTCTGCAATGGTCAACGGGATGACGCCCTGACCGGCCATTTCCAGCAATTCTTCTGATTCATAGTCGGAAATGGACAACCAGGACAGTTCCGGGTATTCTTTTTTCAAAATGTTCAACCGTTTTTCTTGAAACCCGCCGGCAGTAACCCATATGGGCTTACCGATCAGATCCGCGGTTGTTTTAAGGACGGTGCCGTCACGGCGTCCCACGACCTGTTGCTGTATTTGTTGATAAATCGGTCCGAAGGCCAGATGCCGACGCAGGTCATCCGATACGATGAAACCGGCGGCGATCAGATCCGCATCACCATTGAGAAGGGAGGTGACCATCGCCTTGTCATTTTCCATGACCAGGATTTCCAGTCTGAGGTTCAGGTAATCGGCAAAGGCTTTTACAAGATCGTATTCAAACCCTTCCGCTCCCTGCGGCCCTTCATAATAGCTGGTCCCATTGTTGCGGGTGATGACCTTGAGAACCCCTCTGGATTGGATAGCCTCTAAATCATTTTTGAAAAGCGGTTGGTTGCAGCGCGAACCGGTCAATACAATCAAGATGGCCAAAAATAGACCACAGGCGCTGCGACGAACCTGCCCGAAGAGTATTTTTTCCGACCGAGGGGTTGGATAAACGCTGTTTTTGATCGGCAAGCGTCTTAAAGAAATCATCAGCCACCATATGAATTAAATGCCGTTCGAGATGCAACTTCACAAGGCGGTTGCCGTCCGGCAGCTTTCCTGGAAATCGGAAACGGGGGATCCTTGACATGTGACCCGCTTTTAGCCCCCGTCCGGCATGGTCATCGGTATTAAATATCGGCTGGCGGCAAGGTATACTTGAGACAAAGCGCCCGAACGGCAGCGGTCGATAATGGCCTCACAAATCCAGCCCACCTGTGGATTCACAGAATGCGGTAAAAAATAGGTGCCGGAATTCGCAAAGCTGTTTCCTCAAAACGTTTTTTCAGGTACTATAACCGCTAATGTGCTGAGCGACGTCCGCTTTGGTTGAATATTTGTCCCAAAAGGGATAATAATGAAATTTACCCTTTTAAAACGTCTGACACTCGGATACGTCGTTATTTTGCTCCTGGTGGTTTTGCTCGGGGTTTACGTGTCCCTCAATCTCAACTTGTTAAACCGCTTGATTCGTGGAACAGCGGTCGACGGAACCACCATCGCCCAGATGGAACATTT
>Ga0316193_10001399_pt1 | contig 16204 bp, 12 predicted proteins | sample MerIslsedime2_MG_FD_207735 | JGI IMG/M metagenome (GOLD analysis project Ga0316193, IMG submission 207735) | Coastal sediment microbial communities from Maine, United States - Merrow Island sediment 2 | ecosystem: Environmental > Aquatic > Marine > Coastal > Sediment | place: USA: Maine...
CGTCGATTTCCCTTTGTCCAATTGCATCAATTCGGGCGTCCGGCGCATGGGTGTTTTGACACAATACAAGGCGCATTCGCTGATTCGCCACCTGGTCCGTGGCTGGTCCTGGTTCCAGGCCGGCGCTCGTGAGTTCGTCGAAATTCTCCCCGCCTCGCAGCGCGTTGGGGGCGAGTGGTACCGCGGCACAGCCGACGCCGTGTACCAGAACCTGGACATCATCCGCGCGCATAGCCCGAGCTATGTACTCATCCTGTCCGGCGACCACGTCTATAAAATGGACTACGGCCCGTTCCTCGCGATGCATGCGGACACCAAGGCAGACATGACCGTGAGCTGCGTCGAAATGCCGTGCGAGGACGCCGCGGGGCAATTCGGCGTGATGACTGTCGACGAGACCGGCCGCGTTATCGCGTTCGACGAAAAACCCGAGGTGCCGAACTCGATCCCCGGCAAACCCGGCATCTGCCTCGCATCGATGGGCAACTACGTCTTCAACACAGAATTCCTATACGAACAGGTCATCAGGGACGCCGATACGCCTGGTACCAACCACGATTTCGGGAAAGATATTATCCCGTCGATTATCGAGGACTACCGTGTGTACGCTTATCCGTTCCGCGACCCGGAGACGCAGGAACAGGCTTACTGGCGGGACGTGGGTACGCTCGATGCGTTCTGGGAAGCGAATATGGAACTCGTGTCCGTCACGCCACAGCTGAACCTGTATGACCAGAATTGGCCGATATTTACTTACCAGACACAGGCGCCCCCTGCGAAATTCGTTTTTGACGAGCATGACCGGCGCGGTGCCGCGATCCAGTCGATGGTATCCGGTGGCTGTGTGATATCGGGATCCGAAATCAGGGGATCCCTGCTGTTTTCAAGATGCACGACCAATTCGTACAGCAGCATAAGCGACTCGGTGCTGCTCACGGATGTCACGGTCGGGCAGAAGTGCCGGATCAACCGCTGCATTATCGACGCTGGCGCGACCATCGAGGACGGCACTGTCATTGGTGAAGACCATGATGACGACCGTGCACGAGGATTCCGCGTGACGGAATCCGGATTGACCCTGGTTACCCCCGAAATGCTCGGGCAACAACTTCACCATACAAGATAGGTTGCGCGGCATCGTTACACGGCAAGTCATATTCCTCGCGTCCGAGAACGGTGCCCTGCCCGGTGGCAAGGTCGGCGGCGTCGGTGACGTCGTGCGCGATCTGCCGCGGGCACTGTCCGCGGAAGGCTGGCAGGTGTGTGTCGCAACGCCGTCCTATGGGGTTCTGCACAAGTTGACCGGGTCCGAACGAATAGCGACACTGCCCGTGCCTTTTCGCGGCACTACGCACGACGTCGAGATCTGGCGTATTCCCGGCGAAGCGGGTGTCGAGCACATTGTGCTGCATCACGCGCTGTTCGAAGCGCAGGGTCCGGGGCGTATTTACTACGGTGCGGACGGCGATCGCCCATTCGCAACCGACGCCAACAAATTTGCGTTCTTTTGTATCGCGGCTGCGTGTTGGATTCGCTCACTTAAGCGGGCGCCCGATGTCGTGCACCTGCACGACTGGCACGCGGCACTTTACCTGCCAGTGACGCGCTATCTTGACGAATTCGCGTCACTGCGCAGTATCCGGACGGTATTTACGATCCACAATCTGGCTTACCAGGGCACACGCCCCCTGGACGGCGACGAGTCATCGCTGGCTGCCTGGTTCCACGGCATGGTCGCCGACAACAGCCAGTTGGCCGATCCCGAGCACACACATTGCATTAACCCTATGGCTGCCGCTATCCGGCTTGCCGACCGGGTCAGCACGGTGTCGCCAACCTACGCTCGCGAGATCTGCCGGCCCAGCGATCCCGATACCGGTTTCGTGGGCGGCGAGGGCCTGGAGTCATTGCTGCTGGCGGCAAGCGAAGACGGCCGCCTCAGCGGTGTGCTCAACGGCTGCTTCTACGACGAATTACGCGGACGCCGTCCGGGTTGGCAGCGCATCCTGAGCATGCTCGAAGCACAATTGCGTGACTGGCAAAAAAATGCGCCGGGAAACGCCGCGCACACACTGGCGCTCGAGCGTGTCGTCTCCATGCCCAAACGGCGTCCACGCCATCTGCTGACCAGCATCGGCCGACTGGTCGCACAAAAAGCGACCCTGCTTCTGCATGAAGACATGGCGGGCAAGTCGGCTATCCGGCGTATCGCTGATGGCCTGGGTTCGGACGGCGTTGTCATCATGCTGGGCAGCGGTGACCCGGCGTTTGAAACGCGCATGCTCGACGTTGCTCAAGATATGCCCAATCTCATCTTCCTCTGCGGTTACTCCGAGGTACTTGCCGACCCTATGTACCATGCTGGTGATCTGTTCCTGATGCCCTCCAGCTTCGAACCCTGCGGCATCAGCCAGATGCTCGCCATGCGCCGCAGCCAGCCCTGCGTCGCACATGACATCGGCGGACTCAGTGACACTATCCGGCACGAAGAAACGGGGTTCCTGTTTAACGGATCGACGCCGGACGCGCAGGCGGACGCTTTCGTCACGACGACGCTGGATGCATTGGCCCTGCGGGCCGCCGATCCGTTACGCTGGCAGGATATTTGTAAAGCGGCGAGCGCGCAGCGCTTTGACTGGGCGTCATCCGCACAACAGACAGTTGCTGCCCTGTACCTCGATAATCATGAATAGAAAAAAAGAATTCGACGCGCTGGTCGATGGCCGGCACAACAACCCATTCGCGATACTGGGCCTGCACCGCACGCCGGATGGTCGAGTCGTGCGAACGCTGCAGCCGGGCGCGCGATCGGTTGACCTCGTCGACCAGCATGGTGACAAACTGGCTACCATGCGACGCATTCATGATGGCGGGCTTTTCGAGGCGCCGATGCCGCCGCGCAAACGCAGCTATGCGCTACGCATTACCTGGCAGTCCGGTGAAATACAGTTGGTCGAGGACACCTACAGGTTCCCGTCCACGCTTGGCGAGCTCGATCTTTACCTGCTGGGCGAAGGCTCAGATGCGAACATCTATCGCAAGCTCGGTGCTCACCCGACGACGGTCAGCGGCGTCGCGGGCACGCGCTTCGCCGTGTGGGCGCCCAACGCATCGCGCGTTAGTGTCGTGGGCGACTTCAATGCCTGGGATGGCCGCCGCCACGTCATGCGATTGCACCCCGGCAATGGTATCTGGGAAATATTTCTGCCTGGCATCGGCGATGGCGCGCTTTACAAGTACGAGATTACCGACGCAAACGGCAAACTCCTGCCGCTCAAAGCCGATCCCTACGGCACACTGCACGAGCCTCCGCCCGGCAATTCGTCGATCGTATTCAAGAGTGATTTCCGATGGAACGATGGCGAGTGGCGCGACCAGCGACGAACGGGGCCTGGACTGGATGCCCCGACGAGCATCTATGAAGTGCACCTGGGATCCTGGCGTCGTAAGGACGACGGCAGTTACCTGACTTATCGGGACCTGGCACATGAACTGGTTCCCTACGTCGACGACATGGGATTCACTCATATTGAACTCCTGCCTGTCACCGAGCATCCGTTCGATGGCTCGTGGGGATACCAGCCCATCGGCATGTTCGCGCCGACTCAGCGCTTCGGCTCGCCCGACGACTTCCGCTATTTCATTGACCAGTGCCACGCCAAAGGAATAGGCGTCATCATGGACTGGGTCCCGGCGCACTTTCCAAATGACGAGCATGGCCTGCGACGCTTCGATGGCACGGCGTTGTACGAACACGCGGACCCACGCAAGGGCGAGCATGCGGACTGGGGCACACTCGTTTTCAACTACGGTCGGCGCGAGGTAATCAACTACCTGATCGGCAACGCGTTGTACTGGATTGACGAATTTCATATCGACGCGCTGCGCGTCGACGCGGTAGCGTCCATGCTCTATCTCGACTATTCGCGAGAGGATGGCGAATGGGTGCCCAACGAATTCGGCGGCAACGAGAACCTCGAAGCCGTGGCATTCCTGAAGAGACTGAACACCGAGTTGCACGCTCACGGCGCGACGTCATACGCCGAGGAGTCGACAGCATGGCCAGGTGTCTCACGACCGGTCGACGCCGGCGGCCTCGGGTTTACCTACAAGTGGAACATGGGGTGGATGAACGACACTTTGTCGTACATGTCCGAGGACCCGGTGCACCGCAAATACCACCATGACAAGATGACTTTCGGCCTTGTCTACGCGTTTAACGAGAATTTCGTTTTGCCGCTGTCGCACGACGAAGTCGTGCACGGTAAGCGCTCGATCCTGGGCCGCATGCCGGGCGATCACTGGCAGCAGTTTGCGAACTTGCGCGCATACTACGGCGCGATGTTCGCGCACCCGGGCAAGAAGCTGCTGTTCATGGGGGACGAATTCGCACAACACCGCGAATGGAACCACGACCACTCGCTCGACTGGCATCTGCTCGCAGAAGCCAGTCACCAGGGCGTAAAGGAATTGTTGCGTGACCTGAATCGCCTGTATGCTGCGACGCCAGCGCTGCACGAAATAGATTTCAACAGCGCCGGCTTCGAATGGATCGATTGGGATGATCGCGACAGCAGCGTCCTGAGCTGGTTGCGGCGCGATACCGCCGGTGGCTTCATAGTCTGCGTCACCAACCTGACGCCGCTGATTCGCGAGTCATACACGATCGGTGTGCCGGAAAGCGGCACCTATCGGACCGTCTTGAATACCGACGACGAACGCTATGGCGGTAGTGGCGTTGGTGCAGAATTCGTGACTGCCGATGAGACCGGGCAACACGGAAGACCATTTTCAATCAATATGACGCTGCCGCCACTCGCAACCGTTTTTCTGGAGAAGGAATAATGTCCGTCAAGCCTGACAAACTAAACGGCGACAGGGAACTGTTACAAACGTCGGAATTGCCGATGACCGCTGACGCGATTCTCAGCGACTTCACTCGCTACTTCGGCAGGATGCTCGGGCGACGCACGATCCAGATTGATTCGCCGTTCCTCTACCAGTCCGTGGTGTATGCGGCGCGCGATCGCCTCATGGAACGCTGGGGCAATACTCGCAATGCGACCGAAGCCGACGACAGCCGGCGTGTCTCCTACCTGTCCCTCGAGTTCCTGATGGGACGACTTCTACGCAACGCGCTCCTCAACCTCGGCATCGAGGATGAAACGACCGAAGCACTCGAGCGTATCGGTCTGGATCTTGAGGACGTTTGCGAGCGTGAACACGACACCGGGCTTGGCAACGGCGGCCTTGGGCGTCTCGCTGCCTGTTTTCTTGATAGCTGCGCCACCCTGGCGTTACCGGTCGTAGGCTATGGCATTCGTTACCGGTATGGCATGTTTCACCAGCGTATCGACAACGGCTACCAGGTCGAAGAAGCTGATTCGTGGCTGCGCGAAGGTTTTCCCTGGGAAATTGAGCGCATCGAATACGCGCAAACGATCAAGTTTGGCGGTCGAAGCGATGTGCAGATCGACACGCGCGGCAAATCGCGCCATGTGTGGGTCGATACGCATGACGTGTTGGCCATCCCGTATGACGTGCCCGTGCCCGGTTTCGAAAATGACATCGTCAATACGCTGCGACTCTGGTCGGCTGCCGCGCGTGATGAATTTGACCTGGAGGAGTTCAACGCTGGCAGCTACGCGGACTCGGTCGCCTCAAAGAACGAAGCAGAGAACATTACAATGGTGCTGTATCCGAATGCAGCAACCGAGAACGGCCAGGAGCTCCGCCTGCGACAGCAATACTTCCTTGCATCGGCGAGCCTGCAGGACACGATTCGCAACTGGCAGCGACGTCACGGAGATGACTTCTCCGAGTTCGCAGCAAAAAACTGTTTCCAGCTTAATGACACGCATCCGGCTGTCGCAGTGGCGGAACTCATGCGCCTCTTGATCGACGAGCATGGCGTGGAATGGGATGAGGCCTGGGATGTGACGCAACGCACTATGGCCTACACAAACCACACGCTTTTGCCCGAGGCGCTCGAAATGTGGCCTGTCGCGATGTTTCGGCGACTGCTGCCGCGGCTGCTCGACATCATTTACGAAATCAACGCGCGCTTTATTGCAGACATCAGTCAGCGATGGCCCGGCGATAACGAGCGCCTGCGGCGGATGTCGCTGATCCAGGAGGGCTCAGAGCCGATGATTCGCATGGCCTATCTGGCGATTGTCGGCAGCTTCTCAATCAACGGCGTTGCCGAGCTGCACTCTCGCTTGCTTAGGGAAGGGCTGTTTCGCGACTTTGCTGAACTCTGGCCCGAACGTTTTAACAACAAGACCAATGGTGTTACACAACGGCGCTGGCTCGCGGCATGCAACCCGGGCCTCGCAGCACTGATCAGCGAGACGATTGGCCAAGGCTGGAAGACAGAGCTGACCGAACTTACCGCTCTCCGCGAGCGCGCCGATGACCCGGACTTCCAGGCCCGCTGGCGCGCCATCAAGCTGGAGAACAAGGCATTGCTGGCTGCTGATCTCGAGAGCAAAACCGGGATTCATGTCTCGACCGACATGATGTTCGACATACAGGTCAAGCGAATTCACGAGTACAAGCGACAACTTCTGAATGTCTTGCACGCTATTCACTTGTATGACCGTATTCGGCGTGGCGATGGCGACGGTCTCGTCCCGCGCCTGATCCTGATTGGCGGCAAGGCAGCACCTGGCTACGTCATGGCCAAGGCAGTTATCAAATGCATCAACAATGTCGCTCGTGTGATCAACTCTGATCCAAAAATGGAAGGACGGTTACAGCTGATCTTCTACCCCGACTACAACGTCACAGGGATGGAAAAGATCTGCCCGGCCGCAGACCTGTCCGAGCAGATATCAACGGCGGGCAAAGAAGCCTCCGGTACCGGCAACATGAAATTCATGATGAATGGCGCGATAACCATTGGCACGCTCGATGGCGCCAATGTCGAGATCCGTGAGGCCGTAGGCGACGAGAACTTCTTCCTGTTTGGCAACACGGTTGAGGAAATCGAGGCGTTGCGCGGGCACTACGACCCGCAGGCCATCATCGACGGCGACGACGATTTCCGGCGCGTCATGAAACTTCTCGAGAGCGGTCAATTCAACCACTTCGAGCCCGGGATCTTTGACGCGATCATCCAGTCCATCAAGGAGCCCGCGGACCTTTGGATGACTGCTGCAGACTTCCGCGGTTTTGTGGACGCACAGGATGAGGCCAGCAAGGCCTACCAGGATGAAGCGCGCTGGACACGCATGAGCATTTTGAATTCAGCAAGCTCTGGTCGATTTTCGACCGACCGGACCATGCGTGACTATAACGAGGACATCTGGCACCTCGAGCCAATCGCGCAAGAGACTTCATGATCGAACAGGGTTCTCCCGAGACGCTCGGTCCGACACCGGACGACGACGGCACTAACTTCGCTCTTTATTCGTCCATAGCCGAGCGCGTCGAACTATGCCTGTTTGATGAGACCGGCGCACAGGCTGCGAAACATGATTTGCCTGGCTGTAGTGATGGCGTCTGGCACGGCCACCTGCCCCGCTGCGCGCCCGGTCAACGTTATGGTTACCGCGTGCATGGTCCCTATGACCCGGTGCGCGGCCTGCGCTGCAATCCGCACAAGCTGCTGGTCGATCCGTATGCCCGACGGCTGCAAGGCGGGTTTCGCTGGACCGACGCTGTTCTCGACTCCAATGCCGCTGACAGTGCTGGCGATGTGCCGTTCAGTATCGTCACAGACACCGGCGCGCCCTGCGATGAGCGCAGGCCTCGCGTCCCCTGGAGCGAGACGATTTTTTATGAGTGCAATACACGCGGCTATACGATGCGGCACCCCGCCGTTGACGAACGTCAGCGCGGCAAGCTCTCCGGCCTGAGCAACAAGAAGGTCATCGAATACATCAAGGCACTTGGCGTTACGTCGATCGAGCTGATGCCCGTATATGCGTTTATTGACGAACACCATCTCGTTGCCCGGGGTTTGCGAAATCTTTGGGGCTATAACTCCATTTCGTTCTTTGCCCCCATGCCGCGCTATGCGGACGGCGATGCAGATATCGAACTTCGCGAAATGGTGCGAGCATTTCATGAGGCCGGACTGGAAGTTATTCTCGACGTTGCCTACAACCACACCGGCGAAGGCGGTGCCGATGGGCCCACCATTTCTTTTCGCGGCATTGATAACCTCACCTATTATCGAACGCCACCGTACGAACCTGGCGAATACATTAATGACACGGGTTGCGGCAATACACTGAATATTGAGCACCCGCGAGTACGACAACTCATTGTCGAGAGCCTGGCGTATTTCTCAACGGTCATCGGTGTGGACGGCTTTCGATTCGACCTCGCTACAATACTCGGGCGCAGGGATCACGGCTTCTCCAAAGGGCATCCCCTGTTGCTCGAGATCAGCAATGATCCGCGCCTGGCCGATACAAAGCTTGTGGCCGAACCATGGGATCCGGGTCCAGGCGGTTACCAGCTCGGCAACTTCCCGCCGCGCTGGGCTGAGTGGAATGATGTCTACCGCGATGGTGTGCGGGAATTCTGGCGCGGCGACCACGGCAAGAGCGGGGTGCTGGCACGTCGCATCCACGGCTCGGCGGATATATTCGAAGCCAGCGGACGCGGCCCTGATGCCAGCGTCAATTTCGTTACAGCACATGATGGCTTCACGCTGCGCGATACCGTCAGTTACGTAAATCGCCATAACGAAGCGAACGGGGAAGGTAATCGCGACGGGCACTCGCATAACTACAGCTGCAATTACGGTGTCGAGGGCGAAACGAGCGATGAGGAAATCAATCAACAGCGCTCTCGCCACCGGCTGAATCTGCTCGCCACGCTACTGATGTCCCAGGGTACGCCGATGATCCTGGCGGGCGACGAATTCGGTAATTCGCAGGATGGCAATAACAACGCCTACGCACAGGATAACGAGACGGGCTGGCTCGATTGGTCGGGCCTCGACGACGACCCCGGCTTCACAGAGCAGGTGCGCGAGCTGATCTGGTTACGCCGCGAAATACCGCTTTTGCGCTTGCAACAGTATGTCCACGGTACTCTCGAGCTCCCGGACGGTGTGGTCCGGGTTGACTGGGTCAACCAGGAAGGCCGCACCAAGCAAGGTGAGGAGTGGGCTCGAAGCCGCGCCTTCTCGAAAATCATTACGCGCACCCAGACAGACGAGCGCGAATCGGCAATTGCAGTCCTTATCAATGCTCATGATCGTGCAGCCCAGATGCGCCTGTCACGGAGCCGCATCAGGCACGACTGGCGGGTCGCTTTCTGTAGTGCTGAAGAAGAGATCGAGCTCAATGACGCGGGCGAGGTGACCCTTCCAGGGTCATCTATCGCGCTGCTGCTCCGCGACTAGGGGTTCTGACCGAACTGGGTGGTCTTCACGGAATTCTCCTAGGCGCCCAGTGGCAATGCTGTTGAATACTTGACTCGCCGCAGGACGAAGGTCGAACTCGCCGACTGCACAGCCTCGTGACGCAGGATCTCGGCGTTCAGGAAATCGTTGTAGCTGTCCATGTCGTGGGCGACGACTTGCAACAGGTAGTCGCGCTCACCTGATACCGAGAAACACTCCATCACTTCCGGCAGCAACGACACGTGGCGCTCGAAGTTCTGCCGATTCCTGTCGGTATGCTCGGTCATCGCGACAAGCAGCAACACCTGGATATTGAATCCGGCAACTTTGGGGTTCAGCAAGGCGACCTGGCGCTCGATCAGCCCGGCCTCCTCGAAGTCACGAATGCGGCGCCAGCACGACGTGCGCGACATGCCGACCAGTTCGGCCAGCTCACTTTGGTTACGCGTCGTGTCTTTCTGCAGCTCGGCCAGCAGGCGCCTGTCAGTCCGGGTCAGATTCATTGGAACGTTCTCGTCTATTTACCGACTATTTTGAACTATTTGTTTCACTTTTTCGATATTTAAGGCACATATTGGGCACATTATTTTCATATCACGCGCATAATGTCGAACAGAGTTTTAGGCAGATGCTGCGTGGGGGACCCGAAAATGGCCGATCTCTTCGACAATCCAATGGGACTCGACGGCTTTGAATTCGTCGAATTCGCGTCGCCCGAACCTGGCGTTCTCGAGGACGCATTTACGCTACTCGGCTTTACCGAAGTGGCGCGTCATCGCTCCAAGAACGTCACGCTATGGCGCCAGGGCGGCATCAATTTCATTATAAACAACGAAGAAAAAAGCCAGGCCTGGTACTTCGCGCGTGAACACGGGCCCTGTGCCTGCGGCATGGCCTTCCGCGTCAGGGACGCGCACAAAGCGTACAGCCGTGCGCTCGAGCAAGGCGCACAGCCTGTCGAAATTCCAACAGGCCCAATGGAGCTTCGCTTGCCAGCCATCAAGGGCATCGGCGGTGCAACGGTCTATCTTATCGATCGTTACGAAGACGGCACGTCGATCTACGACATCGACTTCAACTTCAAAGAGGGCGTCGAGCGTCATCCCGAAGGATGCGGCTTCACGGTGATTGATCACCTGACACACAACGTGTATCGCGGCCGCATGGAATACTGGGCCAAGTACTACGAGAAGCTGTTTAATTTCCGCGAAATTCGCTATTTCGATATCAAGGGTGAGTACACGGGCCTCCTCTCGAAAGCGATGACGGCACCGGACGGCAAGATTCGCATACCGCTCAACGAGGAAGCCTCGAAAAGCACAGGGCAGATCGAGGAATACCTGATGGACTTCAACGGCGAGGGTATTCAGCACATCGCGTTCGCCTGTGACGATCTGTATGCCTGCTGGGATCGTCTCCAGAAGAACGGCATCGAGTTTATGACCGCTCCGCCGGAAGCATATTACGAGATGCTCGAGGAGCGCCTTCCTGGGCACGGCGAGCCCATGTCCGATATGCAGTCACGCGGCATCCTGCTTGATGGCACAACGGAAGACGGCGACCCGCGCTTGTTGCTGCAAATTTTTTCGGCGAACATGGTCGGACCGACTTTCTTCGAGTTTATCCAGCGCAAGCAGGACGAAGGCTTCGGCGAAGGCAACTTCAAAGCGCTGTTCGAATCGATCGAGCGCGACCAGGTAGCCCGTGGCGTGGTAGCAACTGAGGCCTGACAGGAGCAAAGCATTGGAACTGAAACGTATTCATCACGTCGCGTATCGCTGCAAGGATGCGAAAGAAACTGTCGAGTTTTACCAGCGTGTTCTCAACATGGAGTTCACGGTGGCGTTCGCCGAGGACCAGGTGCCGTCGACCAAGGAACCCGACCCTTACATGCATGTGTTCCTCGACTGCGGCATGGGCAACGTGCTCGCGTTCTTCGAGTTGCCGACGCGTCCCGAGATGGACCGTGACCACAATACACCCGAGTGGGTGCAGCACATCGCGTTTGAAGTGGAAAACTACGACGCGCTGCTGGCCGCGAAAGAACACGTCGAAGCCGAAGGACTGAACGTCATCGGTCCAACCGATCACGGCATTTTCCAGTCAATCTACTTCTTTGATCCGAATGGCCACCGTCTCGAACTCGTGGCCAACACACAGACCCAGGAGCAGATCGACGAATTGAAGCGCGTGGCGCCAGCTATGCTTGAGGAATGGAGCCAGACCAAGAAAGCCCCGCGACACGCGGCCTGGCTGCACGAACTGGAATTCCGAGGCGGAGAACAATGAAGCTCGCATCTGTCAAGGGCGGTCGGGACGGTCGCCTTGTTGTTGTATCAACAGATCTCAGCCGCTTCCTCCCCGTGGGAGCCGGCCTTGCCGGCGACTTCCCGACCTTGCAGGCAGCGCTCGATGACTGGGCAAACGCCCGCCCTGCCCTTGAGGCACTCGCCGCCCGCGTTGAGGCTGGAGAGGGCGAAGCTTTCGACCAGGCCGACTGCGAGTCCCCGTTGCCCCGAGCTTATCAATGGGCAGACGGGTCGGCTTACGTGAATCACGTCGAACTCGTGCGCAAGGCTCGTGGCGCCGAGATGCCCGAAACCTTCTGGACGGACCCGCTCATGTACCAGGGCGGCTCGGACTCGTTCATCGGGCCGCGCGAAAATATCCCGATGGCCGACGAGGCCTGGGGTATCGACTTCGAGGCCGAAATTGTCGTCGTCACGGACGACGTACCGATGGGCATCTCAGCGGAAGCAGCGCTCGATCACATACAGCTGATCATGCTTGTAAATGATGTCTCACTTAGAGGCCTTATTCCGGGCGAACTCGCAAAGGGCTTCGGCTTCTTTCAGTCAAAACCGTCGAGCGCGTTCTCACCGGTGGCAGTCACGCCGGACGAACTCGGCGAGGCATGGCGCGGGGGCAAGCTGCATTTGCCGCTGCTGTCCTTTCTGAACGACAAACCATTCGGCAAACCCGACGCGGGCGTCGACATGACCTTCCACTTCGGGCAGCTTGTGGCGCACGCTGCGAAAACACGCCCGCTGGGCGCCGGCTGCGTCATCGGTTCGGGCACGATTTCAAACAAGCTGGACGACGGCCCGGGCAAGCCTGTCGAAGAAGGCGGTGTCGGCTACTCATGTATCGCAGAGATCCGTACTATTGAAACGATCGATGACGGCAAGCCATCGACCTCGTTTATGAAGTTCGGTGACCGGATTCGCATCGAGATGAACGACGCCGACGGCAATTCGATCTTCGGTACGATCGACCAGGTCGTGGAGAAGTACGAAGGCCCATAACGGGAGATCAATGTGACGATCAGGCTCTACAGCTACTGGCGCTCATCCGCGGCCTACCGCGTACGCATAGCGCTCAACCTGAAAGGGCTCGATCACAAGATCGTCCCCGTATCACTCGCACCGGGCGTTTCCGAACACCGGGGCGATGCTTACCGCGCCAAAAACCCGCAGATGCTCGTACCGTTCCTCGAAGATGGCGAGATGGCGATCTCGCAGTCAATGGCGATTCTCGAGTACCTCGAAGAAGCCTACCCGGGCGTGAGACTACTGCCGCAGAACGAACCTCTGCGCAGCCAGGTGCGAGCATTCTGCAACATGATCGCCTGCGACATACACCCGCTCAACAACCTGCGAGTTATGAACTACATCAAGGCAGAGTTTGGCGCAGACCCGACAGGCGACTGGTACGCACACTGGATCCATGAAGGCTTCAAAGCCGCTGAGGCCGTCGCAAGCGACGGCCCCTATGTTTTCGGCACTAAAGTCACGCTGGCCGACGCATTCCTGGTGCCGCAGATGTACAACGCACGGCGTTTTAACGTGCCGCTCGATGAATACCCGAAGCTCGTCGCAGCCGTCGATACCTGCAATGAACTCGCAGCATTCCAGGATGCTGCGCCCGAGGCTCAGTCCGACGCGGGCTGAGGGTTCATCGCCGCATCCAGCATTTCGACGAGTTCGTCACGATCGTAACTGAATTCGTGCCCCTCATTTAGCTGCACAAGTTCCTCGATGATCTTTCGAATCGTTATTTCAGCTTCGAACTGGTTCGGTACAACCATGTAACGACGTCGTGGCTCGTCGGAAAACAGCGCGTGCATGGCAGCATCGGAAACCGCATCAGGTTCAGGTAGCGTCGTTTCCCGATCAACCTGCTTTTGCATTTGCGCTTTCATCTCGTCAGTGAGATCGCCACCGGATGCCTCAATGCTTTTCCGGATACGCGCCACCGTGGTGCGCCGGATCATCGACTTATAGCTACCCGGCTCGATGACACTGACGCTGACACCTGTGTCGGCCATTTCCTTCGCGAGGGAGTCGACCAACGCCTCCATGGCATGCTTGCTCATACTGTAGGCAGAGCCGTTCGCGCTGGACAGAATCCCCGAAATTGAACCGGTCGTAATAATGCGGCCCTTGCTTTCGACGATGAGTGGAATAAAGGCTCGCGTCACTCGCACGACACCGTTCACGTTGACGTTAAGGACAAAATCGAGGTCGGCATCGTCCATGAATGCGACCGGGCCTGACGACGCAACGCCAGCGTTGTTGATCAGCCCCCAGAGTCCTCGGCCTTCTTTCCGAACGGTCGCAACTGCCGCATCGATGTCGTCCTGCCTGGTGACATCGAGCCGAACAGCTTTGACATTCTCAATCGCATCAAGCTCTGCGAGGTCCTTGTCCTTACGCGCGCCTGCGTAGACGAAGTAACCTTCTTTCGCCAATCGCTCAGCCATGTTGCGGCCAATACCTGTGCTTGCGCCCGTGATGAGCACGGCTTTCTGGTCACCGGCAACTGCTGGCTGCGCCACGAGGCTAGTGAGAACAAGAATCGCGGCCAATACGACCAACTGGATCGATTTCTGCATATTCATTCCTCCGCTTGCTCAGGACTCATTGCCTTGTCGAGCATCTGGATGAGTTCGTCCCGGCTGAAACCCTGCGGACTCCACTGATTGAGTTGCACGAGCTCGTTGATTTTCGTCCCGATCGTCATCTCGGCTTCCCGTTTGTTCGGTACAACCATGTAACGCAACAAGGGCGCATCGGAAAACAGCGCGTGCAAGAACGCCTCGGTTACCTCGTCAGGCTCCTTGTAGGACAGCTCCCGCTCGGCGGTCTTCTCATACGCCTGTTTCATTTCGTCGGTCACTTCACCGCCGGCTTCTTCGACTTGCTTAAATTCCCTGGAGACGGACGAGCGACGAATGTTCGACTTGTAGTTGCCGGGCTCTACGATGCTTACGCTTACACTGTGCTCTGCCATCTCGCCAGCCAGCGCATCGGTGAACGCTTCCATCCAATGCTTGCTGCCGCTGTAGGCGCTGCCACCCGGCCAAGAAACAGTGCCGGCGATCGAGCCGGTCGTGACGATCCTCCCTTTGGATTCGATGACGAACGGTGCGAAGGCTTTCGTCGTACGATAGACGCCTTCAACGTTGACGCGATAAACAAAACTCTGGTCGTCGACCGGTGTATCAACCACGAATCCACCGCCGCCAACACCCGCGTTATTAACGAGGCCATAAAGGCCACGTTCATCACTTTCGAGCAACGCAACGACAGCATCGACTTGCGCCTGGTTTGTGACATCCAGTTGCACCGCCGTAACGTTTTCGATCGCGTTTAGCTCGGCAAGATCCTTTTCCTTGCGGGCGCCCGCATAGACGTGGTGACCCTGTTCGGCCAGTGCTTCCGCCAGGTGACGACCGATACCCGTGCTGGCGCCCGTGACCAGGATGGCTTTCTGGTCGCCCGCGAAAGACTGTTGTGGTACGAACTGCAATGCGAATAGCGCCGTGGACAGCACGACAATTTGAATGACTTTTTTCATAACCCGCCCTTTGTTGTTTTTTGAGGCGGCTACTCTACCATGACAACGCGCCGGGCCCGACCATCGCTGGCCGGGCCCGGGGTACTCTCAAGGAGACGGAGAGAAAACTAGTTGCCGGCGAAAAGCGCCCGGTGGACATCCACCCACTTGCTGACCTGGCTCTCAGCTTCGGTGAGCTGATCCGGCGTCATTCTGGTAGCGACAAAATCGCGTTTATCAACAGCGTCAACATCACCGAGCTTATCGGCGAGACTGAACCATTTGTAGGCTTCGACCGGGTCGTAGGAATCGAGGAAATCGAGTGAATAGAAGCTGCCCAGCGCGATTTGAGCGGCGGTAACGCCCTGCTCCGCAGCCAGCGTGTACCACTTGTTGGCGGCCTCGTCGCTCTGCTCAACGCCCCAACCGTTCTGATGCATGACGGCCAGGTTGAATTGGGCAGTTGCGTGACCCTTTTCAGCCGCAAATCCGTAGTATTTGAGGGCGAGTTCGTCGTTCATGTCAACGCCGAAACCGTTGCCATACAGAAGACCCATACCGTAGGACGCCTTGACGTCACCCGCATCTGCCAGGGCCTGCCATTCAGTCAGCGCGGTCGCGTAATCCGCGGAATTGTAGGCGTCCAAGCCCTTCTGGAAATCGCCCGCCATAGCAAATGACGCGAGCATCCACAGGGAAGCTGCGAGGAAAATGCGTGAAAACGTGCGCATGAGAATAATCTCGTCGGTGCACAATCATTTGTGCAAGCGTCATCATCGCAACGCCCGCCACAAGGACATATTCGTGGTTCTACCTAGGGACCCTGCGGAAACCGGGGATTGGCGGTTTTTTGGGGTGGAATGGGCCTCCCTGCGGTCGGCCTGTCGCGGGCTTCGCCGCGCTCGGATGAACCACGAGCTACCGGAAATCTCGAAGGTGAATCACCCTTTTTTATTGTCTGTATCAAAAGGACTTTAAACGAAAAAGGGGAGCCTAAGGGCT
>Ga0316193_10001400_pt1 | contig 16198 bp, 18 predicted proteins | sample MerIslsedime2_MG_FD_207735 | JGI IMG/M metagenome (GOLD analysis project Ga0316193, IMG submission 207735) | Coastal sediment microbial communities from Maine, United States - Merrow Island sediment 2 | ecosystem: Environmental > Aquatic > Marine > Coastal > Sediment | place: USA: Maine...
TTGTTAAAATCGTTCCTCGCGCCCGGATAGACTGTGTAGTCGCCTTCGAAGGATTCCCGAATCTCTATTTCATCCAAAACGGCCTTAGCAAGATCTTCAAAATTTTTTATATCTGAATATTCCATATCATTAATCCCCAGCCCCGGATCAGCCTTCACTTTCAAAAGCTGCTGGAAGTTCTATTCTTGGAAAATTTGTCTCTATTATTTGGATTTTCTTCGTAGGTAAAATTTCTTCTTCGTCTTTGTCATCTATAAATTTACAGAGGCTTTGATACGTTACATCAAATCTTTTCTTTGAAATTAGTAATTGCCTTATCTCAATACCAGTTATCCACTTTAATTCTAATGACTTTAATACGTCTTTTAATCTGGTAAATTTACTTGTTAACCCATCCATTTCACGGCGCATTTCTTTTATCCGATTCTCAATATAGCGTCCCTGTTCTTCTGTCTGTTTTTTTTCATTCATCCGCTTTTTTGTATCTTTTGGTATTGATATGTTGACAAGCATTTCGACGGCTTCTTTATCCATATTTGGAGTTATTGATTTTTTAATTTTGTCTTTTTTATGGCCCGGCAAGCCTAAATCATCAGCGACTTTATCAAATTCTTTTATATTAGCAATTAGCTTATAAGCTGAGTTCAAATCCGACACGCTGTCGTTTTTAAGTATATCACGGTGCCTATACAAATTCATATATCTTTGGGCTGTTCTTTCATCAATATCACTTAGATTATTTTTAAGCCAAATATTCCAGCGACCGTGTTTAATTTCCTTTTTTGTATCTATCAATAATTCGCCTAATCGCATGGCAAGCGTAAATCCTTTTCTGCCGATACTTTTTAATTCTTTATGTAATTTTAGAATCTCATCAATTCTGCTTTTTTCAATCTGATTCATAATTACCTCACTTTCATATTTTTATTAATCCCCAGCCCCGGATTTATCCTTCACTTTGTGGGTCAATCGTTATTTCATTGATTGTGTAGTCCTTCGGATGGTGTATATGATATAGAGCTTTTTCGAGATAAGGTTTTAAGGTGTCTAATGCTTCCAGCACTTTCTTGGCTTCGTCTATCCTGACATTTCGGAATGATTCAATAGCTTTCTTTTCTTGTTCTTCGGATAGATTTTTCAGGTCTAAAACCAAGCTGTCCATTAAGCCAACAATATTATATTTGCATGAATATTTTTTAAGTTGCTCAACAAGTTCCGGATTTACAGCGTTATGGTGTGTATTCTCGAAATGATTTATAGCATATTCCCATCGTAAATGGTCAAAAAAGTCTTGAATCATTTCGGCGTTGTAATGTCTTTTTTGGTATTTCTTTCTTTTACTCATAATTACCTCACTTTCATATTTTTATTAATCCTTAGCCCCGGCGGTTAAACCGAGGCTAAGTTCCGATGCATCGTATTTACTGCATACCACAAGGTTAATCCCCCTACGCGCCTTTGTCCTATGCCTTGTGTTTTGCAGATTATCTCTCATCTTCACGTCCTGCCTACTGATGTTCGCCCCAAACAAATAACTCGGCTGCAATACCGAGCATTATCGCATCTTTTTTAGAAAATGAATCGTCCGGGTTCTTGACCATCTCCAAGATTTCAGCCTCGAATTTTTTGCGAATACGACAGATAGCCTTATCTGTTCCGTGGTCGCTGTCAAAATATCCATCCCATATCAGGATTGCCAGCTTAGTATAGTAGGCTTGTTTCATCAACCATGCCTCAACCATATCTTCGACTTGAGTTCCCCAGCCCTTTGACTGTTCGGCAAGCGGATCTTCCACTGACTGACTTGCGGCCTTATTGAGCGCTGCTTCGAGTACTGCAAGCCTTACCTCTGGCGCGAAGTGGCTTACCGCTTTGATTGCCTGATCTGCGCCGCATTCAATATCCCCCCTCATCTGCTCATCTGTGAATTTGTTTTGAGTTGTTCCTACAGTGTCCATAATAAGTTTCCTTTCGATAAAAAAGGTGGCCGGGATTATGGACACGCGTAGGCGCGTAGCACCCTTTACTGCAATGCTCATCCCGGCCGTGTGATTTGATTGTTACTTTCGAGTTGTACCTACGACTGTCCATATCCTCATTATCGTCTATTTTCTAATATCTGTCAAAACTTTTTTTTGAGAATTTGAAAAATAATTGGGATTTAATAGCTAAGTATCCAGAATATAAAGACTTATGTGCTGTAGATGGCTACAGTACAAAATTATTTAAGAATGCCAAATCATTTAATGTTATGAGTTTAGGAGATAAGTGTCCGACGTCGGGCACTTTTGGACGACCATGGAGGGTTTTGAAATGTTTCGTTTTGAAACATTTGAAAAATAATTGATAATCTGGGAATTTGAGCCAAAAAGCGACTTCACGTTGGTGTTTTCACCAACGTGATTTAAATCTTCATGCTTTTCTAATATATCATTAAGATACGCTCTGGCACTCTCTACGCACGTTAGCCCAATCTTTAGTTCTGAAATTTATTTCAGTTCTGAAGTTTATTTTAGTTGGCTCATTTGAAATGCGCATGTCGTGCGCTTTTTCTTTTCCATATTCAGATGCCAATTTCTTGCTTGTTCTAATGGGTGCATCATTTTGAAGCAGTTGACTTATCCTCATTTTGAGGATAAGTTAAATCCGTCCTTGCGCCTTGGTTTTTCATTCTAATATAAAGCCGTCCCCTAAATTCCGCACATACCTCTCATATTAGCCCCATAAGCGCCTCGGAACGGCCTCTGTGCTGCCTGTGGTGGACAAACTCAAAAAATACGGACAATTACCCTAATTCTCGGAGTTCGTCGATTCTACGGCCTATTTCTTTGCAATACTGTGACCAAGTTTGTATTATTGATACTAAAGTATCAATTGCTTTTTTAGCTCGAAAATTAGGATTTCCCGCCCTTGACAATATTTCTCTTGCAATCCCTGAGAATATCCGATATATTCATATAAGCGATTAAGGGAAACGATAAAAAGAATATAGCAGGATGGAAATAATGAATACAAAAGAAAAAACAGGATTTATTACAAGCCTCGTTGTATTTTCCTTGTTTCTCTATATACTCTATTTGGCTTGGGGTATTGTCTCGTCAAATCCTCAATAAACATGGCTTCAAATATTAAAAAATGTTTGCTCGCTTTATTTCTCGGTGTTTGCGTGCCTGTTGCTGTCCTTTATTGGTCTGAGCCTGAGCCGATAATGAAAGCTATTTGTTATATAGCAATTCTGTTAAGTGTTGTAGGTCATTTTGCATTAGCCGTTATATGGCTTTATGACCGCTATTGGGTCGGCAAGTCTGAGAAATAAAAAGACCTCTGATATTTCTATCAAAGGTCTTTGCATTGGGACAAAGGAGTTCACCGATACGCCAAGAAATACGCCAAGCCCTTTATTTTTAGCCCAAAAACTCACAAAACATTGGTTTCCTAAACCAAAGGTCGCGTGTTCGAATCACGCCGGGCGCATTAAAAACGTTGTTTTTGAATTGATATTAATGGTGCTTAGTTTCTTATAGTCCACTGTGGTTCACCTGAGTACGTCTTGATGCGCCAAGCTATGCGCCAAGTTTTTTATCTTCGGCTTCTTTGGTTACAGATAATTTTCCAAGTCCTGCGACGGCTGATTTTTTCTGGTCTTTTAATAAATGGCCATATCGTGAAATTGTTATGTCTATGCTCTTGTGCCTCATTACTTCCTGTACGATTTTCAGGTTCGCTCCCTGAGCAATAAGAAAGCTTCCGCAAGTATGGCGCAATGTATGGAATTTGATTTTACCTTTAATATTTTTTACAGTTATTCCGGCTGCCTTGCAATCGGCCTGAATCATCTTTGCGCTCTTGTCGTGTATCGGGAATAGTTGAACAGTCGGCATTTTATCCTTGATGTAGTCTTTCGCCAATTGAGCCATTTCCGGGCTGATATCCTGCTCTGCGTCGTCGCTATTCTTCGTATCGTCGCCTTTGACAAATACGGTTCGTTCCTTGAAGTTAAACGATACCGGGGTCAAGCTGCGTAGTTCTTCACGTCTTAGGCCGGTCTCTACCGCTAATTGATAGAGTAAATATCTTTGATAGCCGGTCAATCCATAACTATCGAATCCGTCCCTTACGGTACTTAATAATTTTGAATATTCGTCTAACTCAAAAGCTCTTTCAATACTTCTTGGTACGGATATACTTCTTATTCCCTGCTTTCTCCCTTTTTCCTCTTGCATAGACCAGTATTGTTTACCGTAGCCCTTACCTACCATCCAAAGAGCAAAGCGCCTGAAAGCCTGAATATAAAACTTAGCGCTCTGCTTTGAAAGTCCTTCGGCTCGAAGATTATATATAAAAATATCAATCTTTTCTCCTATCACGTCCTGCCAATAGGCGAAAGAACATTCTTCGATTATTCTTTTTACTCGGCTTATTGTTATCGCTGCCTGCTTGCCGGTCTTGTCTTTTCTTGCAATCAGTTTAATCGTTTGCTCAAATTCCGGCAGGTAGTCGATTAAAGGTTTGACGGTCTCTTTCTCAGGCAGTAAGCCAAGCTCGACAAGCTTATCCTGCAGCGATTTCGGGGCATAGGTTGTTAGCCATTGAATAGCCTCGAAGTTCGGCCTGTCCGAATATGCGGCATAGTCGATTAGTTGTTCGACGTGGTTTCCGATGTCCCTTGCCAGCTTTTCATCCCGAAAACCTGTTGCGAATCTTAAAACCTTTCTGAATACCTGCTGCCTTCTGTCCACCACTTCAATATAGATTGTTTTAACTCCTTTGTTTTTATAAATTCTCATTTTTCTATCCCTTCATATAAAAAAAGAGCCTATCGAGTTGGTATGCAAGCCCGGCCTGAGAAGGCCGTGAAGTGCCTCGATAAGCTCTTAATTTTCCATCCAACCTGCATACCATTTTTTCAAAATAACATATCCCAAGCAATACTTCAATAGAAAAATTATTTATTTTTCATCTTCTTTAAGCAAATCGGGAAATCTCGCTCGAAACTCTCTCGATACGATTTTCGTACCGGGGATATAATTTCTAACTCCGTTGGCATACGTTACCTTTACCGGATCCGTCTGCCCTTCTTCGACTTCCAAAGTTTCATGTACTTCTACTTCTTCATTTTCCATTTTTGTTACCTTTCGTCTTTAACTGATTAAGTCTGAGCATAAACCTGTCGGATATTACGCCGGGTACTTTTCTAAGGGTTTCGTCAAGTTTCTGCTGTTCGGTTTCGTCTGCCTGACTGTATCTCGTATGATAGACGGTCGCTGCGGTCTCCGGGGGCATATCAATCAGGTTCAACCACCATCGTCTATCGGGAATGTCCCTGAGCCTGCCATATCTCTGATGCCGGGCAAGCAATCTCTGCCTGTCAAGTGGGGCTTGTTTCGACAGGAAGTCTCTCACTTTCTCGTCGGTCTCTTTACCTGAATAGTAAGTCTCTGATAATGCGTCAAGTTCTCTGGATTGCACGTATCGCCTCGTGGCTTCGTCCTGACGGGCTTTTTCTACTAACTTGGCATGTTTGGTGTAAGGATCGGTAGTTTTCAGCACACGGCGCAAGAACGGGGCTTGATTAAGCATTTCCTGAGTCGATTGTTCCCTTACATCTTCCGGAAGCTTATCCATAATCAATCGCAAGCCCCCTCCGGTCAATGTAGTATAAATATTGCCGTAAGTCAAAAACTGCTCGAGCGCATATCCTGTCCGTTCCGGTGATGCGCCTGTAAGTTCTCCGAATTTGACAAGTGCCGGGTGTGTATCTGCCCGATATTCTTCTTTCGACTCGATATCTGCGCCTTTCCATATATCTTCATTGCGCCAGAAGTCTTTATTTGCAAAATAGCCCAAAAGAGCGTCGGCGCTCGGGGGCATTGCCTCGGTCGGTGTTAATGAGATTAATCCCTTCGCCGAGTCCGTTACTTGGTCAATAGAAATATCCTCACCGTAATACTTCGCCATCATGTTCTCGAATAGAGTACATACAAGCTTCTGTGATTGGTCTTTCGCTACACGGAAATATAAATGTCTCTTATTGCCTTCGTCGTCGGTATATGAAAGCGGCGATGTTATTATGAAATAGTTGGCCTTGTCGTGGTCGCTGATTTCGTCAAGCGCTTCGGGATTTGTATGCTTGTTGGCTAAGTAAAGACCTGTCGCCAGTGTCCCTAACTCGGCAAGTTTATATGTAAAGGTTAAGGGTTTGTCTTTCGCTGCCCGGAAAAGCCCTCTCGTTCCCTGTACGGAAGCATTGAGATACGGGACGGCTGAATCAGCCGCTTTAATAGCCCAGCCGCCTTGTGAGAAATCCAAATTGCCCGACCTTGCAATCCACGTCGCTTCGTGCGGGGCTCTGCCGTTTTTTAATGCTCTATTTCGAAGTGCAAGTCTCGTCAAGATTTCGGAAGTCTCTCCGAGATAACCTAATACGTCCCTGAGTTTGGCAAAACGTCCTGCCTTTGCTCTACCTTTACCGCCCCCGCCCTGATGCGTCAAAAAATTCATTCCCCCGCCTTCGTTCAAGTAGTCGTGCCAAGCTCCGCGCCTGAATAGTGTATCGGAAAGTACCTTTGCGTAGTCCTTACCCAACTGTAAACCCGCAATCGGCAGGTGTGGGCTGTATTCATTCGTAACAAGCCAAGCGTGTGCAATGTCCCTCGGTAAGTTCGTTATTGCGAATTCAGGATTGATACCTGTCGCCATCGGCCTTAGTATCTTAGCGCCTGAAAGCCAGCCGAGCCAGTTTGCCGTTTGTGCGGAAATGGCCGGGTCCGACGATACCCATTCCTTTGCCATATTCGAAGGTAGTATCATTTCCCGCATCTGGCCGTCTATCATAACACCGATTCGTGTGTGACCTGCCGGCGTTTTCTGAAATTTCGGCTTACCCTGTTTGCTTACCTCGATTATCTCGGAGATTTTGACGATATTATTGTCCGGTTTTTCTTTTGCAAGGTTGTATAGAGCCTTATTAGCGGTGTTCCTGAATATCCTTGCCTGAGTTCTGGATATTACCATTGCCAGTAATGCGCGGCTGTTATTCTCTAAGGTCTGAAAACTGCCCTCGTCAAGTGCCTTTATACCGGAGTCCCAAACGGTGATTTTCTTACCACCGAAATTATATGTTCGCTCGGTATCTATATGCTGTATGAATCGGCGTGGTGAATAGTCGCCTTTTTCTCTTAATCCTGCGTAACTTTCTCGGCTGATAATTCCCGCCCTATACAGTTGGTCAAGCTGGCCGTCCATTTCCTTAAAGTAAAGCTCTGCCCTCGGTCTTAGCTTCGCATAAGTCTTTTTGTCAATGGTATCGAGATAAGCCTGATGCTCTTTGAGTCCTAATCCTTCCGGGTGTTTCATATCGGCGCGATACTTGTCGATGGCGATAGTACGGTGTGACTGAATTATTCTGTTAAGTGTGATTTCTTCGGCCTTCGTAAGTCCTGAGTATATCTTGCCGGATGCCTGTTTGAATAAATGAGCAGATTTCGCGCTTGCTCCTTTTATCAGGTCGTGACGGATAACGGCTTCCCGCCCAAGTTGGCCGCCCTTTTTTAAGAGGTCTCTTTTTACCGTCGCCGATGTGTCCCATAAAGCCCTCGCCGCTTCCTGATATGCCCTTCTGATTTTGCCGTCGTTTAATCTTTGCAGTTCTGTATCGGCCTTGTTATACATTTGCTCGACCTTCATTGCATCGAGTATCTTTTCGGCCTGTCCCTTGTGCTGAATCATAGACTGCTTTTCGAGATAGTCCCTGTCCTGTACTCCCTGCCAGAATTTTCTCAAATCGCCTTTGGTTGTTTCCTGTAGAGATTCCTTTTCGGTCGGTGATAGTTTACTCTTTGCTGCCGTTTCGAAGTTTAACGGGCTTCTGAATTGCCTCGACTTCTGTGCTAATCCGCTTAATTCCTTCGGGATTCTTATAGTGGATTTTCCTTGAATATCGGCCTGTATCTTATTGGTAAGTTTAATCTGCTCGTTAACTATTTGCTGATATGCCGAGTTGAAGTTCTTTTCAGATCCGAAAGCGGTTATCTTCTGCCACTTGTTAAGGCCGTTCAAAAAGTTCTCCGGGTTCTTCGGGATTAGATTGGAATTTCTTATTTGCAGTATTACCTGTTCGGTCTCTTTGGGATTAGCTTCGAGCATACGTCTGACGACAGCGTTGTTGTGCAGTTCGGTAAGCTGAGTTTTCATCGACGGCACTTTATTTATGAAATACAAATCCAGAAGATAGCCGAAAGATTTCTCGGCAAGTTCTTCCCTGTCGATAGTGCCGTCCTTAACTTCCCTGAGTACGTCGTCGATGGACATCTCGCCTTTATTCCTTATCACGTCAAGTGCTGCAAGTCCTACGGACATTCGCAAAACTTTCGTCGGTATAGCTCCGGTCAATGGATATAAAAATCCGGTTAATGCTCCTGTGGCTGTACTATCGAAAATCTCGATAGCTGTTTCCTCAAGAGACTGATTGCCCGATATGGACGGAAGCAAACTCGATATGCCCGATGCAAGCCCCAGATTAGCGCTGCCCTGAGTCATTAACTGTACCATCCCTTTCAATCCCTCGGCGGTCGGGGCAAGTCTGCCGCCGATTATGCTCTGTGCGATTTTCTTCGGCCCAAGAAGAAAACCGGCCAATGATGCGCCAGCACCATAAATCGAGCCGGTTATTGTTTCGGGCTTCGCTACTTCCTTTTGCAAAACGTCTGTAAGTCCTATTGTATATGAGCCTAAAAAACGCTCGACTACGTATCGCAGTTCGTGACGTATTGGTGACGTTTCGAAGTCCTCTGTCGTTCCTAAATAGTCCCAAGCCTTCTCCAAAGGATTTTCCGGTCGGCCATAATAAAAACTGCCTATAGGTCTATCAAGAGGATGATAATCATAATCGGCATAAAACAGTTTCTTTTCAATCTGTGCGTCACTGTTTCCTGCCTTCAATTCATTATCGACCATATTCTCGATGCCTTGCAGAATCATCTCGTCGTCGTAGTTAAACTCATAAGCCTCTGTAATCTTGTCGGCTATGCCCGGATAGAATCTGCGTAAATCTTTTTTGTAAATAAGAGCTGGTTTGCCTGATGGGAATTCTGCGTAAGGTCTCATATCGAGGTGTCGATGTTCATGTAGCCATCTCTGGGCGTTTGTGAACGGCTTCAATCCCTTGACTAAGGGTTCGGGCTCAATCGTCGGGGGCTGCGGTCTGATAGTTATATCTTTCGGGTCGGCAATGTCCCTTACTGGTGATGCAATTTCCATTATTCAAAAATCCCTTCCGGGTCGATAGCGCTTTTCTCTCTGGCCTTTTTAGGCGGTCTGCCAACCTGAGTCTTGGTCTTGGCTTTAAGCATTTTCCTTAGTCTCTCAAGCTGGTCGCCTTTATACATTAATACATTCTCCCAATAGTCCATAAGATGCGGAATTGATATTTCCATCGACCTGTCGAGTAAGTCACGACCTTTAAGACCTTCGGTTTCAATGGCGTCGAATAGCTCGTTTGTTGCAAGGCTGTAAGCCAAGCCGCCCTCCGGGTGTGCGAATTTCGTTAATGAATCGCTCCATCCGAGTTGTGCTTTCAGGTAAGAATCGGCGCGTCTAAACCAGAAGCCTTTATATACGTCCATTTTACTTATCATGCTTTGTGCATCGTTAATCGAAAGACCTTTACCCATAAGACCGGAAATGTCGTTGACCTTCACTTCGACGTTGGGGTCTCTCATCATTTGCAGGATGGAAGCCTTGACGGTCGGGTCTGATTTCAGATAGGGATTCTCTTTTTTCTCAAGCTCGGACTCGGCCTCTGCATCGAGCATTTTATAAAAAGTATCTTTCGAGCCTAAACCGAAAGGCTCAAGCGTGCTTTTCCTGATAGCTGCGTTGGTAAGCTTGCCTTCTCTTGCAAGGCTCAAGAGCTTATTCTGCTCTGCGCTTGCATTTTCTTCTCTGGCCTGATTAGTCCGTGACTGACGATAGCCGATTTCGGTTCTGGCTCGACCTTTGAGGCTCAGTCTTATACTGGCGTCGAGTCTCGGTAGAAACTTCGGGTCTTCTATATTTTCGAGAAATGCTTCCGGTGATTCTTCGAGCGCCTTAATCCCTGCGTTGTACTGCGCGTTTATCCTTGTTTTGTATAAAACTTTAGTTGCAAACTTTTTGTCAATCAATCCTTCGGAATAGCCCCCGGCAAGAAATTTATCGAAGTCGCCGGAGTCAAGCCCCATTTCAGCGTTAGCCTGTCGCATTGTCAATTCAGAAAGCCAGTTATCTTCCTGCCTTTCGATAACTTTCAATGCCAAGTTTTTGTTCCATTGCGGCGTTTTATCGTTAAGCCATTTTTGGTATTCACGTTTGGCGTTTTTATTCTTAGGCGCAAGGCCGGATATTTGAGCTAAAACTTTATTAAGCCCCTTTTCGTAAGTGTCGGGGTCTTGATTCTTTTCGAGACCTATAGTAAACTTATTGATTTCCGTATTGGCAAGCCTTTTCGATTCGCTTAGTTGGTTTTCTTCCTGAATCCGGTCGTACTTCAAGGCAAGCTCGGTTGCTACTTTGCCAAGACCTACCAAAGCCCGCCCTATATACTGCCCGCCTGTACTAACGTCATAGTTGGCGAGAACATTAGAAGTCTGCCCCGATATTGAACGATTTGACCTGTATATTTCATACGCCATATTTAATACCTTATTACTGCTGTCGTTTCTCTGTGACTCGTTTTAATGTCTCGGCGGCCAGCTTTTCAGCTTTTGCCGCTTTTTTATAATAATGATTAATAACCTGCTTCATTAAATCTTTTTTGGTTTTTTCATTCATATCCGGATCGCGCGCAAGAGTATAAATGCGTTCCACGTCTTCATCCCTGCCGTACTTATGCCCGTCCTGACTTATCATTGTCGAAAGCTCGGAAATATTACCGTCACTATTGAATCTGTGCATCCTGATATATCTTGCGTTCACTTCGGTCGCTTCCGGGACACTATAAGAATGTCCCGCCTTGTTGAGCGATGTTACATCGTCATTAACCTGAGAACGCAACTTTTCGAGCCTCGCTTCTTTTTTTACTGCGTTTTCACTAACTAAGTCCCTGTGCATTTTTTCTAACGGGTCTTCTCGTTTTTCGGCTGCTGCGGTGTGCAATCTGTCCCAGTAGTCTTTATAATGCCCATGCAAAGGATGTGACTTATTGAGAAATGGATGGTCCGGGTCTCTTGCGTCGCCTATCATTTTTTTAATTTCAAGCTCCGGTTTATCCGATATTTCATTCGGCAATAAATCATATTGACTTTCTGTCACTGTCGTCGTTTCCATTTTTCTGCCCTTCTGTTTTTTTAATTTCTCTTATAATTAGTTCCATTGCTTTGTTTTCAAGATGCCGTATTCTTTGTCCAAGATGTTCTTCAATGCCCGGAGACCATCCGTAATTACCATCAGGAGTACTTATACAGATTTTTTTGACAATCAAATATTCCTCGGCACATTGTTTAACGTCGTCATAATTGGGCGCTCTGTTCGGGTCGAGGATATAATTTATGCCATCTTCCGGTGACTTGAAAACAAAAGTTCCTTTTTTTTGTGTACATCTCATAATTTATCCTTTCAATACAATTCTACTTATTGCCAAATCCATAAATTTATGTTCAAGCTGGCTTTCTCTGGCATTTAACTGTATTAAAACAGAATTTGCCCATCCAGATCCAGAAGCTTTTTTGTTTCGTATTTCCCTTACTTTCATACACTCAAGCACAAGCATTTCGCCCTGCTTTTGGGGGTCGGCCTCGTTTGGCAGTTGGCACATATCTAAAGTATAAGTTGTTGTATCATTTTCAAAAACCAATTTTCCTTCAAGTATCTTACATTGCATTTTTTCTATCCTTTAGTAAAATTTTCTTTCTGTCGTAATGTGTCGTCACTCCATCCCTCAATCTTCAGCCAGCAGCCGACAAGCCCTTTTGTAAAGCTGTGGCCTTTGTCTAAAGGTGTCCCTAAAGATGGTTTCAGTAATGGATTATATGGTATAGACATTAATTAAATTGCCAATTATCGATAAAGCTGCTCTCGATTTCTTCCATAGACATTAATTCAAGTCCGGCCAGCTTTTCCTGCTCGGTGTCACTAAGACCACCGGATTGTTCCTTTATCCATAATTCCTTAAGTTGCTCCTGCTCAAAATCCGACATCATTTCCCCCTTGACATGCTTAAATCAACATTGACTTGCTCTGTAATTCGCTCTTTGATAATCCGGTGTTTCTCCGGGGTGATTCCACTACCACGATTCGCTAAGTCTTCCTCTAATTTCTTAAATAAGTCCGGATTGAGCATTTCCAAATGACGAAAATGCTCGTATCGTTCTAAACTCTGCCTCCCTGTTTCATCTAATTCTTCCTGTTCCTTCTGTGCCTGTACGTCATACCCATATAAGCCTACATATTTGTTTATCTGGTCATTGGCCGCATTAGCCGCCGAAAAGTTTCCGGCATTTATCGCTTTGTCCCGCAACTCTATTACTTCCTTAAGCTGAGTACCCTTAGAGACCCCGTACTTTTCCGCATATTGAGCATTTTCTATCTCAGTTATGCGATCAACGACCTTAGACCGCCTGTGCAACTTGGTAGCCGTCTGGCCAGCGCTGGGCTCTGGGTATCCCGCAGCTAAAGCAGAGGCTCCCTTCTTTTTGTATGTAGGCGAATCCTCATCGGCATAAGCCAAACAATACGCTTCCTCCTTTTGAGTTAATATCTTCATTGTTTATGCTCCTTAATGGGCTTTCCAATCGCCCTTTTCGTCTTGTCTCCATGCACCTGCCGTTGTAGGTGTTTCCGGTCTGCCACAATCGCCGGGCTGAGGATAAGTCGCTGTATCTATCGCTAACTGCGAAGGATGGGCGGGAACGCCGTTCGGAAATGTCGCATCGCCATAAGTGGCCTTACCGCTAATTTCAGGATTTACCCTTACGAATAAGTCACGTAAGGCCGTTATTTCAGTTGATTTGTCCTTCAAGGCCGGACTGTGCCTGATATACCAGTCATAAGCCCAAAATATATCGTTTGCTGACATTGCTTATTCCTTAAATTATGCTTGACATTCTCCTGAAAATTGAAAATGAGCTTGGAGGTAGGGGTTGACTATACAAACAGCTTGGACGGGGGCTTGGGGGGCTTAGGTACTTAAACATGCCACCCCGTCCCTGCACATATAAGGCGATATTGGTTAAGTTAACCAAAGGTTTCACTGTTTCTGGCTCAATATCGCAGTACTTGGCGCATTTCTTGCCTTTTCTTAGTTGCTCTTTCAGCCAATATCCCCATTTATTGACTAAAAACAAGGTTTTAAGGCTTTTCTGACACAGAGATAAAGATCCTTCATCCCTCAGCCCCCCTCTCTTACCCTTCTCATTTACTCTATCAATCATGTTCATATCTTCTATTCTATTTATTTACAAGTACTTACGTTATCATGTCTATTATTTACTTAATTTTTATTCTTGGTTAGTCATTTACTTAATTAACATTTGTTTTATCAACTTTGTACCACCCCAACCATAGCAAATCCTTAATTGTTATCTTAGTTTGTCTTTTTTTACTCATTTTCTTAAAAGTTACCGCTACAATTAGAAATTGGTATGGTTGCTATGGTACACATGGTACACTACCCTCATTTTTAGGCTAATATTCACGTTGTTGAATTTCCGCATCAATTTTCAGCTGTAAGTCCGGGTAAAAGCTCATCCGTAGGTTATATATGCTTTCTCTTATCCTTTCCTGTAATTGGTATAATTTCGCATGCTTTGTGTATTCTGGATGATACTCTTTCGTCAAAGCTCTGACCTATTTCGTCCGGGCTTTTATTTGATGTGAAGTGAGTTGGTTTACATCGCTCAAGCCGCTCATCTAATATCATCAGCAGGATTCGCAAGCTAAATTCTGATTCTTGATTGCCGATTGCTACTGATGTTCCTATATCTTCAATCATCAATATATCTACGTCTTGGTATTTCTTAACAATTTCCTTCTCTGTGATATCTCGATTGTTATAGCTGTCCCTGATTTCGAGACACAGGCTGTCGTAAGTCTTTCTTGTGATCCAATAGCCTTTGAGCAAGTAGTCTCGCATCAAAGCGCAAAGAGCATGGCTTTTGCCTCTACCCGGCTGTCCGAATAGCATCAATCCTTTATCTTCTGGCAGGTCTTTTATTTTTTGTCTGAGTTTTTCTGGCAGGTCGCGTAGGTGGGCTTTCCAGAATCTTCTCGGCAATCGGCTTTCCAAGTGCTTCCGGAGCCTTACTGCTTTCTCCCGGTGTGCTTGCCTGACAGACTTAGCCTCATCACAATCGGCGCAAAGTTTCGGCCAGTGAGTAATCCCGCCGAATACAATCGGGCTTATATCTGCGCCACAAACACAAGGCTTAGACTTCGATTGCTTCTGCTTTGTAGGCTTCCGGCACTTCGTATTGTTCATTTTTTCCGTTTTGTTCATTTTCACGGTTCTGCCTTAAGCTTTTCCAATATCTTACAGCAGCTTTCCAGTCCTTCATTTTCTGTCCACGTCTAAGCTCCCAGCCGCGCGCCTGATAGTAGTTAACGAATTCATTGCTGTTCAGGTTGGTAAAATTGATACTCTTTGCATATTCTGAAACCTCTTTTTCAGTTGGTGGCTGAAAGCCCTTTACTCTCTCTCTTACTTCTTTATGTTTCTTTAGTTTCTTGTTAGTGGTTGCTGTCTGGTTGTCTTGTTGGTTGCTGTCTGGTGGTTTTGTTGGTTGCTCCGCTTCTTGGTTTATATCGTAAATACTGCTATTTGTAAGCTTTACAATCGTTCCTTTGGTGGTTGCTCTGGTTGATATTTGATGGTTGTTTTGATGGTTGTTTTGATGGTTGCTCCTTAAACGCAATATCGCGCCTCTATATTCCTGCCGGGACATACCATAATTTTTATAGTCTCCGACTAAGGCTTCGCCTTGTGATAACCCTTTATCGTTGGGGGTATTTGTTCGATTTGCTCGAAGTGCAATGACTGTCAACAAAAGAAAAGCGTTCGGGTCGTCCTTTATTAGTTTTTCGGTCTCTTTACTTCGATTGAGCTTTATAAATCCGTCATTCATCTACCGCTTGCCCCCGAATTTCTTTTTTTGCTTCGCGCTTAGCTTTCTAAGAAAACCGCCAGCGCCCTTGACGTGGCCGTAATCCGCCCATAAATTTTTCATAAAAAGAAAATCTTTCTGCTGCTCGGTCAATGGTTTACGTGGTTTCATTCTGCCCCCATTTTTCCGGCATACCCGCCCGGACGTATTCCCGAATCTCATCTACTGAATAAAGAATTTTCTTCGGCGTTAACCTGATTGATTTAATCGGGATTCGGCCTGAGTTGAGCAATTTGTAAAACAGGGTCTTTGAGATACCCAAAAGCCGCGCTGCCTGAGCGCCTGTGCAAGCAAAAGGTTTTATATTGACATTGTCCATAAAAAAAAAGCCAGACTTATAGAACAAATATTTTTCCGTTCTTAAGTCCGGCTGTCGGCCTTTGACTTCTCTATGGATTTGAAAATTCGGATACCACAGAGGATAGGTATTTAATTATATAAAAGTATTATTCGCTGAGTCCAAAGACATAACCATTTTCAAAGATATATCCCTCGACCTTTCTCGTTGCTCTGCTCCAATTAATAAAAAGAGAAAATACATCGACCGTTCCATTTAGTTGAGTATCTCTTATTTTTCCTTTGAGATTCTTTTTGATTAAAACATAAAGAGCAAATTCCAACCAAGCGGTTTTGTCGAATTCTGCCATATCGCTGCCGGAACCAAGAAGTAAATCGCCATTTATCATCAACTCTTCCAAGACATCTTTTACGCAAGGTTCGAATCGAAACGAAAAAACTGGTTTTGCTTTCCTTTTTTTCATATCTTTCTCTTTTTATAAATCTATCAAAATCGTTTTCTTGTATGACCATATCGTAAACGGAATTTAAAGCTTTGTAAATCAAAATCTTTCCAGAATTTGAAGTTTTTTTTGTAATCCTTATTTTTAGCGCAGAAATGGCGATTTTAGGCTAAAAAAAATTTAAGAAATGATAAAAAAAAGCCCCCGGATTTAGCCTTCACTTTCAAAAGCTGCTGGAAGTTCTATTCTTGGAAAATTTGTCTCTATTATTTGGATTTTCTTCGTAGGTAAAATTTCTTCTTCGTCTTTGTCATCTATAAATTT